>OLOV01000474.1_pt1 | contig 35415 bp, 32 predicted proteins | sample 1672931 | NCBI WGS metagenome assembly OLOV01 (sample SAMEA3136738, study PRJEB25190) | human gut metagenome | biome: human gut; feature: human-associated habitat; material: faeces | place: Austria | collected 2013 | reverse complement strand
GTTAATTGAGGAAGAAATTTTCTTCTTAAAGTCGAATTTAACTGTTTTGCGTTCAACTTTAACGCCTAGTTTTTCCATTACTTTAACACCATCTAAATTATGAATATGCATTTGTGTTGAAGCATGTACTTCTAGCTTAGGATACATCTTTCTAATTAAATCAAGCATACCAATATCTTGAATTAAAAGTGCATCTACATTATTTTTATGTAGAAAGTCAACACTTTCTAAAAATGAATCAACTTCATCATCATAAATTAATGTATTTAAAGTAACATATACTTTAACCCCTCTTAAATGACAATAATTTATTGCTTCAACTACTTCTTCATCAGTAAAATTAGATGAAAATGCTCTTGCACCAAATTTTTTTAAACCTAGATATACTGCATCACATCCAGCTTCAACCGCATAAATTAAATTTTCCATATTTCCCGCAGGTGCGAGTAATTCTATTTTTTTCATAATAAAGTAATGACTCTTTCTATTTTAATATACTTATCGCAACTCCGTCCCCTACAGGAAGAAGCGCGGTATCTGCGTAATCAACATTAGTAATATATTCGATAAACTCTCTCATTCTTCTGATATTTGTCTTGTATTTACCTGTTTCATCATATTTGTCTGAAACCACGCGGGCCTTAAAAAGCACATTGTCTGAAACGATAACCGCGCCTTTAGAGCAATGCTTAAGTGCTGCATCCCAGAAGCGCCTGTAGTGGCTTTTTGCGGCATCTATAAAGACGAAATCATATTGCATATCAAGATTGTTTACAATCTCCTCCCCGTCACCGCAAAGAACCTCTATCCGCTCTGAAAAGCCGAACCTGTCAATATTTGCTCTTGCAATTCCGGCCGTTTCCTCTTTGACCTCAACTGTTGTAATATCCGCATCACATACAGCGGCAAAGCAGCTTGCCGAATAGCCTACGGCTGTACCTATTTCAAGTATCCTCTGAGGCTTCATAATTCTAAGCAGATTTAATATCAGGGACTCTGTGTCCGGAAGTATTATAGGGACTCTGTCTGCCTCCGCCTCTGCCCTGAACCTGCCGAAATCCTCATTTACAGGTCTGTAAAGTGATGTGATGTATTCAACCACTTCGGGATTGATTATATTTCTGTAATTGCTCATATGAGTTTAGTTTTCCTTTTCTGATTCTGCTTTTTGATAGGCTTTGTAGTAAGCATCCTTGTCCTTTAAGAACTGGTTGTAGTCGCTTGAAAAAGCTGCGCTTCCGTCAAGCTTCTCGCTTACAACAAAGTAAAGGTAATCCGTCTTTGCCGGGGATATTGCCGCTTTGATTGCATTTATTCCCGGACTGCATATAGGTCCCGGAGGGAGTCCCGTATTCTTGTACGGGTTATAGTCTGACTCAACTGCTATATCCGCATAAGTAAGATTAACCTTATCCTCCTGCAGTATATATGATACGACCGAGTCCATCTGCAAGGCCATACCCTTATCAAGCCTGTTGTATATTACGCTTGAAACAAGAGGCATATCCTCAGGTATCCCCGCCTCCCTTTCTATAATAGAGGCGGCTATAACTATATCTCTGAGAGAATGTCCCGAAGCTTTTGCCTGCTCTACTATATCAGCTGTAACCATTTCTTTGAAATGATCAAGCATAGCTTCAATTATGGTTCTGGCATCTGATCCTTCCTCAAAGGAATATGTGTCGGGATACAGAAAGCCCTCAAGTCTGTACATAGAGCGTTCGTTGCCTGCGAGAAAATCATAGGTGCTGAAATCTCCGTACTGCGCTTCATGCATAAATTCATCATACGAAATTATACCCGCCTCATCGAGATTTTTTGCTATTTTTTCAACAGTCTGCCCCTCTATAACAGTGAAATTATGTGATATTGTATCACCGTCGCTTATCATCTGCATCATCTGTTTCATACTCATAGACTGTGACAGACCGTAGGTTCCCGCCTTGTAGGTGCCATCATAGCCGTAGAGCTTTGAAAGCACTCTGAACACTCCCGGTTTTTCGATAAGAGTGTTTTCCTCAAGTATATCGGCTATCTGTATTGTCCCGCTGCCCTCCGGAATAGCTGTTACTACAATATCCTCGGAAGTCTTGTCAACAGGACGTCCCCCTGACATAAGCACAATAAATATACCTGCAATTATAACTGCTGCTGCGACTATAGCTGCGATTATTATTTTTTTCATATATATCCCTCTGTTTTGCCATATATTTGGAAAGGGACGTAAAATTTACGCCCCGTTTTAAGTTTCCCGTCTTTATTTCTTTGATCTTCCTAAGTATTCACCTGTTCTTGTGTCAATCTGAATAACTTCGCCCTCTTCGATGAAGATAGGAACATGGATAGTAGCACCTGTTTCAACTACTGCAGCTTTAGTAACGTTTGTAGCAGTGTTGCCTTTAACTCCCGGCTCTGTTTCGATAACCTTAAGGTCTACAAAGTTTGGAGCTTCAACCATAAATGCATTGCCCTTGTAGAATTTGATAGTTGCTTCATCATTTTCTCTGAGGTACTTCATAGCATCTTCAACCTGCTCTGCCATAAGAGGAACCTGGTCGTAAGTTTCAGGGTCCATGAAGTAGTAAAGCTCACCGTCATTGTAGAGATACTGCATAACCTTTGTTTCTATGTGAGCCTTAGGGAATTTGTCATCAGGGTTGAATGCTTCTTCTCTTGTAGCTCCTGTAAGTATGTTTTTGTATTTTGTTCTTACAAATGCAGCACCCTTACCAGGCTTAACGTGCTGGAAATCTAAAACCACGTGAGGTTCACCGTTAATTTCAAATGTAATACCTTTTCTAAAATCGCTTGCATAAATCATAAATATCTCTCCATTCTTTCAGACCTGACCCAGCAAATGAAATGCGCTGCCGGTAGGTCGAACGTCATGACTTCCCAAGAGTGCAAAGCACGATTGGCTGAAGTTTACGGCGCAGACCTAACCCGGCGAGTGAAATGAGCCGCCAAATTCATCAGACAAATCACACCATTGCCAAGTCAAATCAATCTCTCATATTAACTACTATTATATCAAATATACCAGTTCTTGCAAGTACTAGTTTGCACCCTGGCTGTTTCCGCTGCCGGCAGGCATCATAGTTTCGTTTAATATCTGATATACATCCTGCATCATCAGCGCAAATCTCATTTCGCACTGTACATACTGCGCAGCAGCGGGATCCTGCATCATAATAGTCATAAGCTCCTGCATCTTGGCAACCGCTTCGGCGTCCATTTCCTCTCCTGCAATCTGTTTTGCCTGCATTTCAAGCTGCTTCGCCTGAAAATCCTGTATCATCTTGTCAAGGTCAGGATTCTGTGCAATCATATTTTTGGCGTTCATATACTGTTTGTATTCTTCACATTCTTTTATAGCCTTCGCTAAAATGTGAGCCTGATCATAAACATTCATAAATTAACTCCTTTCGTGATTATACTTCTAAGAATATCGGCAGTATTACCGGATTTCTCTTTGTTTTTTCATATATAAATGTGCGAAGTGAATCTCTTACCATTGATTTCATCGCAGTCCAGTCTCTTGTGTTTCTGCTGCGGCAGTTGTTAAGTGTTTTTTCAACTAGGCTGCGCGCATCTTCTATAAGGTCCTCGTTTTCTCTGACATAGACAAAGCCTCTTGAGATAATATCAGGTCCTGATACCACATTACGTTCCCTGTCTATGGCCGCAACTACAATTATAAGGCCGGACTCTGACAGAAGCCTTCTGTCCCTCAATACTATATTGCCTACATCTCCAACGCCAAGACCGTCTACGAGAATATCCTCCGCCGGAACTGTTTCCTTTAAAATCTCGGCGCGTCTTCTTGTAAGATTTAAAATCTGTCCGTTTTCAAGAATGAAAATAGAATTGTTTTTCATTCCCAGATTTTTGGCGATTTCCTTGTGAGCCATTAAATGTCTTGCCTCGCCGTGAACAGGCATAAAGAACTTAGGCTTGATAAGCGAGTGCATTATCTTGAGTTCCTCCTCACAGGCGTGACCTGAAACGTGAGTGTCTGCAATATCCGAGTAGATTACGGTCGCTTCCTTTTCGATAAGCTTGTTTACTACATTGGATACCATTTTTTCATTGCCGGGAACAGGAGTTGACGATAATATTACTACGTCACCTTTTTTAATCTGTACCGACTTGTGATCATTTGAAGCCATTCTTGAAAGAGCGGACATCGGCTCTCCCTGACTTCCCGTAGTTATAATCAGAAGCTGCCTGTCAGGTATCGTGTTTATCTTTTTGATATCCACAAGAGTACCCGCAGGCACCGACAGATACCCAAGTTCCATGGCTATTTTAACCACATTTTCCATACTTCTGCCTGAAATAGCGACTTTCCTTTTGCATTTGACTGCATTATCTATTATCTTCTGCACCCTGTGCACGTTTGACGAAAATGTCGCAATTATAATTCTCTGGTTTACATCTTCAAATATGTTTGCAAGGGTTTCACCTACAACCTTTTCGGAAGCTGTAAATCCCGGTCTTAAAGCATTGGTGCTGTCCGCCATCATCAACGTTACACCCTTGGCCCCTATTTCGGCAAGCTTCGTAAAGTTTATCGGCTCGCCGTCTACAGGAGTATAGTCTATTTTGAAATCTCCCGTATGGAATATCCTGCCCGCAGGAGTATCTATGCAGAAGCATACTGCATCTGCAATGGAATGAGTTGTCCTTATGGTTTCAACTCCAAAGGGTCCCAGCTTGAATTTGTCACCGGGTTTGATTGTATTAAGTCTGGCCTTGAGGCCGTGTTCTTCAAGTTTGCTTTTGACAAGACCAAGTGTAAGTCTTGTTCCGTATATAGGTGCGTTAATCACCTTGAGAAAATACGGTATTGCTCCGATATGGTCCTCGTGTCCGTGTGTTAAAATCACACCTTTTATCTTCTTGCCCGCAGTCTGCAGATAAGAAAAATCCGGAAGCACAATATCTATACCGTACATCTCATCTTCAGGGAAAGTCATGCCGCAGTCTATGACAAGTATCTGATCCTGATATTCCAGAAGCGTCATATTCTTGCCTATACCGTTAAGCCCGCCTATGGGGATAACCTTGAGGCCCTGACTTTCCTTTTTATTTGTGTTTTGTTTCATAAATTATCTCTCCATCTATATCTTCAGATGGCCATTATTTAACAACGATATTTACCAGTTTGTCAGGTACTGCAATTACTTTTACAATATTTCTGCCGTCCACTGCTCTTACTGCAGCTTCGCTTTCCATAACAGTCTTCTGAAGCTCATCTCTGCCAAGTCCGCTGGCAACGCTCATTTTTTCCTTAACCTTGCCGTTAATCTGAATTACTATTTCAACGCTGTCTTTAACAAGCGCGCTTTCATCGTAAGCAGGCCAGCCGACGTTATATAATGAACCTGTGTGTCCCAGATACTCCCACATTTCCTCGCATACATGAGGTGTAAACGGTGAAAGAATGAGTACCAGCTTTTCTATGCAGGCATTAATAAGGCCCTCATTTACATCAGGAAGCTCCTTGTAACGGTAAAGCTCGTTTACAAATTCCATAATTGTACTTATTGCCGTATTGAACTGGAATCTTCCGCCGGCATCATCTGAAACTTTCTTAACCGCATAGTTTGCCATATAGTTAAGCTGCTTGTCGTTATCGTTTCTGATTTCAAAGTCTGTAGTCTTGAAGCCGTATTTCTGAACAGTTTCATATACAAGTCTGTATACTCTGTTTAAAAATCTGAAGCTGCCCTCAACACCGGCATCCGACCAGTCGAGTTCCTTTTCAGGAGGCGCTGCGAACAGTATAAACAGACGTGCTGTATCTGCTCCGTATTTTTCAAGTATTTCGGCAGGACTTACTACGTTTCCTAAAGATTTACTCATCTTCTTGCCGTCTTTGTTTACCATACCCTGTGTAAGCAGGTTCTTGAACGGTTCTTCATCTGTTACAAGACCTAAATCATATAAAGCCATCTGGAAAAATCTTGCGTACATCAGGTGTAAAATAGCGTGCTCTACTCCACCTATATACTGGTCAACATTCATCCAGTATTTCACTTTTTCTTTATCAAATACTTCGTTTTCATTCTTAGGATCGCAGTATCTGAGGAAATACCACGATGAATCCAGGAATGTATCCATAGTGTCGATTTCTCTCTTTGCAGGCGCTCCGCATACAGGACATACTGTATCAACAAAGGTTTTGCTTGTTGCTATCGGAGATTCGCCCTTGCCTGTAAATTCAATGTCTGTAGGCAGCAGTACCGGCAGATTTTCTTCCTTTTCAGGAACCCAGCCGCAGTGCTCGCAGTGAATCATAGGTATAGGAGTACCCCAGTATCTCTGTCTTGAAATAAGCCAGTCTCTTAATCTGTAGTTTACGGTAGCCTTGCCTATGCCCTCTTCTTCAACCCATTCGATAACCTTTTTGATAGCTTCGCGGTTGTTCATTCCGTCGAATTTGCCGGAATTTATCATAGTACCCTCAGCAACAAAGGCTTCCTTGAGGTTGTTTACATCTATATCAGGATTTCCCGGATCTACTACAGGTATGATATCAAGACCGAACTTAGTTGCAAAGTCAAAGTCTCTCTCATCGTGAGCAGGTACGGCCATAATAGCTCCTGTACCGTATCCCATCAGTACATAGTCTGAAATGTAGATCGGAACTTCCTTGCCGTTTACAGGATTGATTGCATATTTGCCTATGAATACGCCTGTTTTTTCATTGCTGGTTGAAGTTCTCTCGATGTCGCTCATATGCTGGCATCTGTCGATATATTCCTTTACAGCCTGCTCGTATTCTGTGCCTTCAACAAGGCTGTTTACATACGGATGCTCAGGTGCAAGTACCATATATGTTACACCAAAGAGTGTATCAACTCTTGTTGTGAATATCTTGAGCTTTCTTTCGTCGTCTTTAATTGCAAAGTCAACCTCTGCGCCTACGGATTTGCCTATCCAGTTTTTCTGCATAATCTTAACCTTGTTTGGCCAGCCGTCAAGTGTATCCAGGTTCTTGAGAAGTCTTTCAGCGTAATCTGTAATCTTGAAGTACCACTGTGAAAGGTTTTTCTTGCCTACAGGCGCTCCGCATCTTTCGCATACGCCGTCAACAACCTGTTCGTTTGCCAGAACTGTCTGGCAGTCAGGACACCAGTTTACAGGATTTTCTTTTTTGTATGCCAGTCCTTTTTTGTAGAACTGAATGAAAATCCACTGCATCCATTTATAGTAATCAGGGTGACAGGTACATACTTCTCTGTCCCAGTCATAAGAAAGACCCAGCTCTGAAAGCTGCTCCTCCATTTCGTGTATATTGTCCCATGTCCAGATATCCGGCGCAACTCCGTGCTTGATTGCCGCATTCTCTGCAGGAAGTCCGAAAGAGTCAAAGCCCATAGGGTGAAGCACGTTATAGCCCTGCATATTCTTAAATCTTGCAACAACGTCACCTATTGAATAGTTTCTTACATGACCCATATGAAGCTTTCCTGACGGATAGGGGAACATTTCAAGTACATAGTACTTTTCCATATCCGGCTTTTCTTCCATTTTGAAAGTATTGTTGTCAGCCCAGTATTTCTGCCATTTCTTTTCTATTTCTCTGAAATTATATCTTTCGTTCATTTCTGTATCCTCCGGTTATCAATTAAAAATCCAGTGTGCTGCAGTCTCCCCAGATTTTTTCTATGCTGTATTTATCTCGCATCTGCTCTGTAAGAACATTGACTATGATATCGCCGTAGTCCATAAGCATCCAGCCGGACGAAGGCTTTCCCTCTATGCTCTTTACAAAAATACCTTCCTTTTCAAAAACAAATTCCATTTCATCGACAAGCGCATTCAGCTGTCTTTCGCTTCCCGCAGTTACAAGTACGAAATAATCTGCAAAGGAAGATTTCTCAGCGATGTCGATAATCATTACATCTCCGCCTTTTTTTGCATCTAATGTCTTAGCTGCAAACAGCGCCATTTCCTTACTGTTCATAAAACACTCCTTATATGCTTCTATAGTATCCCTGCCGGGATCGATTCCTTTTTGTTTAAGATCGTCAACGGTCCATTTGAGAATAAACTCGTACACTCCCTCAAGGTCATCAAAGGCCTTTTTGCGAAGTTCTGCGGCCTCGGGATATGTCCTGCCCGGCTCTACTGCATCTGCAACAAATATTATCTTTTCGAGCACAGACATCCCTGCCCTTGCAGATGTGTGATACCTGATTGCATTGAGAATATCCTTATCCTCTATGCCGTAATACTTTTCCGCCCAGCAGGCGGCTATTCTGCCGTGAGCCAGATTTGTATTTCCGATAAATTCCTGACCTATATTAAACTTTCTGACCTCCTCATCGGACTCCTCTGCCGAGAGAGGCTTTGCTATGTCGTGAAACAGAGCGGCAGTTTCGGCTTTTGAAACATCCTGATTATATGCCGCCGCAAGCTGCTTTGCCGTTTCTACAACTCCGAAAGTATGCTGTTTTCTTGATTCCTTGAGGTTTTTATCTATATATTCAAGACACTTATTTATATAGTCCATTCTCCTGTATATACCTTTCAACCTTAGGATTTATATAGTCTTTGACAGACTCTCCGTTTTTGAGCTTCTCTCTCAGCTCTGTAGATGAAACATCAATCTGGGTATTGTGCACCACAATTATATTGCAGCCGTATTTTGATTTAAGCTCGTCTATCTTGGCTTTAAGCTCGTCATCTCTGTAGCCTGGTCTTGAGCCTATGATAAACGAATATCCCGAAAGTATTTCATCGGCGTTTTTCCACGTATCAATTTTGAGGAAAGCGTCGGTTCCCGTTATGAAATAGATTTCAGCGCTGTTTCCAAACTCGTCTCTGAAATGTCTGAGTGTGTTCACTGTATATGAAACTTCGTCCCTGTTAAGCTCATACGGTGAAACTATGGCTCCGTCATAATTCTGAACCGAAAGCTCTATCATCTCCGCCCTGTGTCTGCCGTCTGTGGCTTTTCTGTCAAGTTTGAAGGGTTGCAGGTTTGCAGGAACAAATATTATTCTGTCCAGCTCCGCCTCGTCCTTTGCCTGCATTGCAAGGTATATATGTCCGAAATGTATCGGATCAAAGCTCCCTCCAAATATCCCTATCTTAGTCATTTGCTATTTCTCCAGTTTCTCACATAAAGTCTTTACTATACTGTCCATTGAAACCTCTACCTGTTCGGATTTATCAAGAATTTTAACATTTAAAATCCCTGTTTCAATTTCATTGTCACCTATAACTACGGCATAAGATGCTCCCGATCTGTCCGCTGCCTTGAACTGACCCTTGATATTTCTCTCAAGCAGGTCAATTTCAGTGTTTATGCCGCTTGCTCTAAGCTCTCCCGCAAGCTTAAGACCGTATTTTTTGGCTCTGTCGCCCATAATAACTATAAATACCTCTGTTTCGCGTGGTTTTGGTATTTCCACACCGTTTGCCTCCATTGTAAGAAGCAGTCTTTCAATACCAAGACCAAAGCCCACGCCCGGCGTTGACGGACCTCCTACTTCCTCTATAAGGTTGTCGTATCTGCCGCCGCCGCATACAGTGCCCTGTGCTCCTATGCTTGTAGTTACAAATTCAAAGGCTGTCTTTGTGTAATAGTCAAGTCCTCTTACAATTCCCGGGTCAACAACATATTCAATGTTCATAGCCTCAAGGTTCTGCTTAAGCTCCTCGAACGCGTTCCTGCAGTCGTCACACAGGTAGTCCAGCATTACAGGCGCTCCCTGCACCAGCTCCTGACATACGGGTGATTTGCAGTCTAATATTCTCAGAGGATTTCTCTCGTATCTGTCCTTGCAGGTATCGCAAAGGTCATCATATTTGTCTGCAAGAAATTCTCTTAGGGCAGCTCTGTGCTTTTCTCTGCACTTCGGACATCCGATGCTGTTAATTCTAAGCTCTATATCCTTAATACCCATAGAGTTTAAAAATTCATATCCAAGGGATATAACCTCGGCGTCTGCCAGCATATTGTCAGTTCCGAAAGTTTCTATTCCGAACTGGTGGAACTGTCTCAGTCTGCCTGACTGAGGCTTCTCGTATCTGAAGCAGGATATGTCATAAAAATATTTTGTAGGCTGCGGGTCCGCATAAGCCTTGTGCTCTACAAATGATCTTACTACAGGAGAAGTTCCCTCGGGTCTTAATGTAATGCTTCTGTTGCCGAAATCTGTGAAAGTATACATCTCTTTCTGCACGATGTCGGTTGTGTCGCCTACGCCTCTTTTGAACAGCTCTGTGTGTTCAAATACAGGTGTTGCAATCTGTTTGAAGCCGTATTTTGCGCAGATGTCCGCAAAAGCGTTTCTTACATATTTCCATTTGTATGCGTCCTGAGGAAGCATATCTTTCGTTCCTTTTGGTGCATTTGTAAGCAATTTTTTCACCTCCCGTTAAATATCTGTCTGTTTTTTCTTTCAATCATTTCATCTATTCGTGAAATGTATATCTCATAATTTGATACATTAGGTACTCTTTCAAGCCTGTTTTCGGCAGGGTAATATACCTTGCTGATACCTCCGGCTCCCATAGCTATAATGCTCTGAGCCTCCTCCATAATCCTTATGTTGTATACACTGAAAGTGTCGTCTTTGCAGTACCCTGTATTTTCAAGGCTGCCGGCCATATGCTTCTGTCTGTAAAGATAGTACGGCCTGTAGCCTTTGTCATCTAAAATCTCTCTGCCTGCCGCAAGCATCTGCGAAACCGTTTCGGCCTGTCTGAAATGAAAATCCCTGTCTATATCCTTGAGCTTTGAGGCTCTTTTGACTGCCAGAGTGTGAACAGTTATGTTTTCAGCTCCAAGCTCTGCGACTTTGTTTACCGTATCTTTGAAATCCTCAGGGGTTTCTTCCGGAAGCCCTGCTATGAGGTCGCAGTTGATTACGGGAAGTCCGTATTTACGGGCAAGACTGAAAGCATCGTAAATCTGCCTGTTTGTATGGTTTCTGCCGATTATATGAAGGGTTTCCTCTTTCATAGTCTGCGGATTTATGCTTATTCTGTCTATATTATGCTCAGAAAGCGCCTGTATTTTGGCCTCTGTGATTGTATCGGGTCTGCCTGCCTCTACGGTGAATTCTTTAATGCTCTCAAGATTTATATTCTTCTCTATATGTGAAAGCAGTCTGTCAAGCTGATACTCGTCAAGGGTTGTAGGCGTACCGCCGCCTATATATATACTCTCAGCCATAATACCTCTCTCTGCCATGCCGGCGCCGACTGCTTCGATTTCTCTGAACAGCGCCTCAAGATATGCGTCTATTGCCTCTCTGCCTACCTGATTTGATGTAAATGAACAGTAAAGACATCTCGTAGGACAAAACGGTATCCCTACATATATGCCTGCCGAGTTCTCAGATGGTTTTCCCAGTTTTTCCTGCTGGTAATTATATATATCAACAAGCTCTCCTGCCTTGTCGCTGCTTACCCTGTAGTCCTCTGTAAACTCTCTGTAAGGGTCAGACAGCATACCTGCAAGCTTGACCGGTCTTACGCCTGTAAGAGTTCCCCACGGCGGTCTTTGTCCTGTCAGCTCTGAAAGCCTGTCATAAATCTGAGCCTTTAATTTGTTCTTATCAGTTTTAGTATCGCCATCAAGGGTGAATTCCAGTCTGTCCGGAAGATTTCCGGTCTGCTCCGCAAGCTCCTGCGGCGTTATATATTCTCCCTGTCTGTGCTGCTCTAAGGCATATACCTCAAACTCGTCCTCGGGAAGAAATATTTTGATAAGCTCCTCGTATTCATATCTTTTGGTTACATTGTTTAAGACGATATTATACAAAAGGATTGTTCTCCTTTTCAAATCCTATTGTGGTAGGTCCCATATGTCCTGGAAGCACCTGTGTTTCGTCCGGTAGCAGGAACAGCTTCTTTTTGATTGATTCCATAATTGTTCTGAAATCACCGCCTGCAAGGTCTGTTCTTCCTATTGATCTGCAGAACAGCGTATCTCCGCTGAACAGCACGTCATCAACCAGTATGCACATTCCGCCCTCTGTATGTCCCGGAGTCATTATGAATTTCATTGTCATATTGCCTACAGTCAGGGTATCACCGTCATCAACAAGTATGTCCGGCTTGAAAGATACTTTTTCAGGACCAAAGTGATGAGCTTCGTTTAATTCCGGATCCAGAAGCATTTTTTCCTCTGCTCTTGAACATACAACCTTTGCATCAGGAAAATCCCTGAGATGCTCCTGTACTCCGCCTATATGGTCTCCGTGACCGTGAGTCAGAACTATATACTGTATCTGAATGTCATTTTTTTCGATTATGTTTTTGAGTTCCCTGCTGTATCCGCCAAGGTCAACTATAAAGCCGAGTCTGCTGGTTTCATCACATACAAGGTATGTGTTTGCCTGCAGCATTCCTGTAGGTATATTTACTATTTTCATATTCCACCTCTTTAAAAAGTTTTACGGCTGTCCAGCAGTATTGTCACCGGGCCGTTATTATTTATTTTTACAAGCATATGCGCCTGAAATATTCCTGTTTCAACTTTAATCCCCTGATTTCTTATGTTCTCGCAGACCTGCTGATAAAGTCTGTTTGCAATTTCGGGGTCTTCCGCAGTTATAAAGCTGGGGCGTTTGCCTTTGCGTACATCTCCCAGCAGAGTAAACTGTGATATTGCAAGAATACTGCCGCCGACATCCTTTACCGACAGGTTCATTTTTTCGTTTTCGTCCTCAAATATTCTGAGGCCCGAAACCTTGTCCGCAATATATCCGGCGTCTTTGTCGGTATCTCCCTTCTCAACACCTATGAGGACTACAAGCCCCTCGTCTGTCGCACCTGTAATCTGTCCGTCTACGGTCACACTTGATTTTGTTACTCTCTGTACTACTGCTCTCATTTTAAATCTAATTGCTCCTGTATACGTCTATAACACCGTGTATGTTTTTGAGATTTCTGAGGACTTTCTGGATTTCTCCCGTATCGGAAAGCGCCAGAGTCATTGTCATATGAACGACATTGTCCTTGTCTGATCTCGCATTTACTCCTGCAATATGAACGTCCATATCCTCGCAGGTTCTTGAAATGTCTGCAAACATACCCTTTCTGTCCTCGGCAATTATAGAGATATCTGTGTTGTAGGAAATGGCTTTTTCTCCGCCGCTCCATTCAACCTCTATAAATCTTGCTTTTTCACTTTCGGGAAGATTAACTATATTAGGACAGTCAACTCTGTGTACTGAAACTCCTCTCCCTTTGGTTATATATCCTATAATCTGATCTCCCGGAACCGGACTGCAGCATTTGGATACTCTCACCAGAAGGTTGTCAACGCCTTTGACTTTAACGCCGGCGTCGTTGTATCTGGATCTTGTATGTTTGCTGACAGGTTTTGTTTCGATTGCGGTAATTTCGTTTTTGGATTTCTCTTCTTCTGCTTTTTTCTGTTCTTTGAACAGGCTGATAATGAGGGTGGCAGCCTTGCCTAATATGGTGCCTCCCTGACTTATCTGCGTGTAAAAATCATCAAGTGAATGATATTTTAATTCCTTTACCGCTTTGTTGATATATGCTGATTTAAGGACTTCGTTAGGGTCGTAGCCTTTTTTGCGCATATATTTGTCAATGGCATCCTTGCCCTTGTCTATAGTACCCGAGCGGTTTTCTTTTTTGAGGTACTGTCTTATCTTGGTTCTTGCCGTACTGCTCTTGGCAATTCTGAGCCAGTCGATATTAGGTCCCGATGAGTTTGGATTTGTAAGTATTTCAACAATATCACCGTTTTGCAGAGTGTGGTTGATTGTAACTATTTTGCCGTTGATTTTGGCGCCCACACATTTGCACCCTATATCTGAATGTATTTTAAATGCAAAATCAAGAGGTGTGGAGCCAGCAGGTAGCTCCAGCACGTCACCTCTTGGTGTAAATACATAAACCTGACTTGCAAACAGATCCACTTTGAGTGTCTCCATGAACTCTCTCGGATCGTCCATATCTTTCTGGAGTTCAAGCGTCTGTCTGAGCCATGCAAGTTTTACTTCTTCTTTGTCGGATTTAATTCCTTCTTTGTATTTCCAGTGCGCAGCAATACCGTATTCGGCAATCTTGTGCATCTCATAGGTTCTTATCTGGATTTCAAAAGGATCTCCGTTGTCGCCTATTACTGTAGTATGAAGCGACTGATACATATTAGGCTTTGGCATAGCTATATAGTCTTTGAATTTACCCGGTATAGGCTTCCACATTGTATGGACTATGCCAAGTACAGCATAGCAGTCCTTGACCGACTCTACAATTACTCTGATTGCAGTAAGGTCAAAGATTTCATCGAGCTGCTTGTGCTGATATTTCATCTTGCGGTAGATGCTGTAAAAGTGCTTGGAACGGCCCATGATTTCACATTTGATATTGAAATCGTCGAGGGCTTTCTTAACCTCAGCTATAACCTGATTTATTACAGCCTCCCTTTCGCCTTTTCTTGCGCTTACCTTTTCGGCAAGCTCATAGTAGGCTTCAGGCTCCAGATATTTAAGGGCAATATCCTCCATCTCGAACTTCATAGTGTATATTCCCAGCCTGCTGGCAAGAGGAGCGTAGATTTCAAGTGTTTCTCTGCACTTTTCTTTAATCTTCTCCTCTGTCATATAGTTGATTGTTCTGAGATTGTGAAGCCTGTCCGCCAGCTTTATAATTAAAACTCTGATGTCCTTTGACATTGCAAGGAACATTTTTCTCAGGTTTTCGGCCTGTTTTTCCTCTTTGTTTTCAAATACGATGGAACCCAGCTTGGTAACTCCGTCGACCAGAAGCAGCACTTCTTCGCCGAATTCGGCTTTGAGCTGTTCCTTTGTATACGGAGTATCCTCTATGACATCGTGAAGCAGACCTGCAACGAGAGTTTCATCATCCATTCCAAGCTCTGCAAGTATACGAGCAACTTCAATCGGGTGAATTATATACGGCTCACCTGATTTTCTGAGCTGTCCGTTGTGCATATCCTCTGCTATGGAGTATGCTTTGTTGATAAGGTCAACATCATAATTGGGATTAATATTCAAAATGTCATCTAAAAACTGCTGTCTGCGATTCATCTGTATTCCTTTAAACTGTCGAAAAACTGTAATAACTAAACTATTGCGCCTTCGCCGTAATCTTTAGGTTTTTCTTTTTCTTTTTTTGGAGCTCCCTGGTATTTCTTTTTGCTTCCGCCGCCTCCGTTGTTCTTTCTTTTTTCGGAAAGCTTTGTGAGGTCATAGTAAATCGGTGAGCATACGAATATCGATGAAGCTGCGCCTACGATTACACCTACCATCAGCGGGAGTATGAACTGTCTGATTGATGCTGAAACCATAATGTACATAGGAATCATAACGATCAGAGTTGTTGCTGATGTCATAAGTGATCTTCCCAGTACCTGATTTACACTTGTGTCCGTAAGCTCCATAAGGTCACGTTTCTTGGTAAGACCAAGGTTTTCTCTTATTCTGTCGAAGATTACTATAGTATCGTTTATGGAGTAACCTACAACTGTAAGGATACCTGCGATAAACGGATTATTGATAGTAACATGGAATATTCCGTAGAATGCGATTACTATAAGTACGTCGTGGAATACACCTGCAAGAGCGGCTACACCAAACGGTATTTTTCTGAATCTTACTACGATGTATATAAGCATGCATAATGCAGCTATAAGGACTGCCTTGACAGCATTTGCCTTGAGCTCATCACCTACGGCAGGTCCGAACTGCTCTGACGCTATAAGTCCGTCATCCGGACAATTGAATTCTTTTTGCATTGAATCGAAGATCTCTCCTCTGGCAGCATTATCAAAGAATGTTGTTGTTCTGATTATTACCTGAGTGTTATCAGTTCCGCCATATACAAGGCTTACGTTTTCGGCGTCGAATTCATCAAGCACCTTGTTTACATCTGCAAAATCAACCTGCTTGTTCATTTCGACAGTCATTGTAGTACCGCCTGTGAAGTCGATACCGTAGTTAAAGCCTCTGATACCGCCTACGATAAATCCGCACAGGATTATTGCAATACTGATAATATAGTAAATCTTTCTGTGTCTGAGCACGTGGAAGAACTTCCTGATGTGGAAGCTTGCTGATCCGTCCTCCTTAACGCCAAACAGTGATTTCTTAGGCTCTTCTCTCTTGAGACCGATAAAGGTTTCAAGATAAAGTCTTGTGATAAGCACGCCTGAAATAATACTGAAGATAACGCCCAGCATTAATGTTACGGCAAATCCTTTAACTGTAGCTGAACCAACCTCGTATAGAACAACACCTGCGATAAGAGTTGTAATCTGTCCGTCCATGATAGCTGATAACGCATTGTGGAAACCGGATTCGCACGAAATCCTTACCGATTTGCCCGCGCTCATTTCTTCTCTTATTCTTGAGAATATGATTACGTTGGCGTCAACTGCCATACCGATGCCGAGTATGATACCCGCAATACCTGGCAGTGTCAGTGTACTTCCCGAGAATGCCATTGCCCATAATACAAGTATTATGTAAAGCATTAGCGCTACATTTGCAATAAGTCCGAGGAATCTGTATGCTGCAATCATAAGTATGAAAATAAGGGCAAAGCCTATAGCTCCTGCGATAACGCTCTTTTCAAGCGCATTGTAGCCTATTGATGCCGACTGTGTTGAAGATGTTACTTCCTTGAGTGTTACAGGAAGTGAACCGCCTCTGATAAGCGCAGCCAGATTTGATGCTGATTCACTTGTGTAATTACCTGTTATCTGGCAGCTTCCGCCACTGATTACATTCTGTACCTCAGGTGCAGTTATAATATTGTCGTCAAGCACGATAGCAATACATTTGTTGCTTGATACGCCCTGATCCTGCATCTTGTTTTCAACTTCACCGTAGAATGCTTTTCTGGAGCCTTCTTCGAACTTGCTTGCTCCCTCGCTGTCAAACTGTATGTTTACAACATATCCTGTTGACTCCTGGCTTGTGCCGGCTGTTGCGTCCTTGACATTGCCTCCGTCAACTACAACAGTTCCGTCTGCAAGCATGAACTGAAGCTGTGCAACCTGTCCGATCTGGCTGATTGCTTCTTCCGCATCTTCTGCGCCCGGAAGCTCTATTCTAAGCCTTTTGCTTCCCTCTATAGTTACAACTGCTTCTGAAAACCCCATTTCATAAACACGGTTTTCCATTACAGTCTTGGTCTGTTCCATCAGATTTGAAAGTTCTTCACCTGTATAATCGGTTTGGGCTTCCATTACGACGTATACGCCGCCCTTGATGTCCAGTCCTAAGTTAAGCTTGTCTTTGATCGGCTCGATTTTGCCGATTCCGAAGATGGTGACATACCATGCGAATACTGTAAATACAATGAGTATTATTGACAGTACTCTTTTAAAGTTTTGACTCATATTATTACCTGCTTTCTCTTATGTATTTGTGTTTGGCATAAAACTGTGCCATCTTAAACATAACTCATAACATTTTACTACTTTTTTGCTTATGACACAAGAGAAATACAGGATTTTAGACACAAAACCATCACTTTTTTGTGTTGCTGCCCACTATGCCGCCCATCATTCCTGCCGCTGCCGGTATGAAATTCATCTTGTTTATTAAACTTACAGGGTTAAATTCTCCTGTATACAGCGAAATTCCGCACCAGACAAAAATAACGAAAACAATTGAAGCGCCGATCCCCGACAGTATCCCCTTAATAGTAAATACTCCTGCAGCCATAAACCCTGCAAAGAAACAGCACAGCGAAAGAATAACATACATACACAGCCTTGCAGTACTGCCGGGAAGAATACCTGTCTGCATCAGAAGTGAAGCAAGAGCGGTCAGCATTATAAACAGCACAATGCAGATAACAAAAGCTTTGATGCTCTTTTTTAATATGTCCATACATACCTCCATTTAGTTATGATGATATATGTATATACCCTGCACAGTTAAAAAAGACTGAAAACACACAAAAAGAGCACACACAATCTTCAAAAGACCGTATATGCCCCCTAGTATGCATATATGTTACAACATCTCTATCTTCTCTTTAGGCAGACCTGAAACTTTAGCTATGATTTCTATATCAACATTCTCGTCTTTCATGGCCTTAGCCATCTCAAGTGTCTTGATTTTTTCACCTTCTGCAAGCCCTGCTGCTTTGCCGTCATCAAAGCCCTCACGCTTCATAACCTCTCCGTATTCTTCTACTGTTATTCCCTTAAGCATACCTTCGACCTCCGTTGCATACTTATTAAGAAAATCCGCAAGAATACCTGCTCTCTTTGCTCTCTTTACCGCAGCAGCTACAGCATCTTCAAGGTCCATACCTTTGTCAAGATTTTCATTTACATACGATATGAACAGGCTATATTCCCTAAGTGTCTTGCTTCTTTTCAGTATTTCCTTGTTTTCAGAATAACATATATTATATACTTTTACCACAACTTCTATCGAGTTTTCCGGTGCATTTTCTTTATAGTGGTCTGACAGTCTGAAAGTTTCCACTTCCGGTGCGTCCGGCTTGCCTAAATAAAAAACATAAAATACAGGTGCAGGCATCATCACTTTCCTTGTTCCGTATATTTCGCTTCCAAACATCATATCTAGCGTCTTACCAAAATATGATGCCATTCTAAGTGCTATATTTCCTGATTTGGTTGACTGCTGTTCGCAGAAGAACATAGATTTTCCGTTAATAGAGAACGCAAGGTCATTAAATAATTATACGAGGCTATTTTGCATCAGCCAACCATATTTTCTATAAAACGTATTTTTTACATATTTTTTAGGTTTTTGTATACAATTTAATATAGTCACCAATAAAAAAGACTGAGCCTTAAACAAAACTCAGTCTTGATATATTTCTAAACTATTTTTCTTCTTCAGCCACAGGTGCTTCCTCTGCTGCTTCCGGTGCCTCCGGTGCTTCTGCAGGAACTTCCTTTTCTTCAGCTGGAGCTGCAGCAGCCTTCATTCTCTTAGGTCTGCTTGGCTTCTTTGGTTCAGCTTCTTCCTCTGCTGCTGCAGGCGCAGGAGCTGATGACTCGCTTACAACCTTTGAAACTGCCCATCTCATAATTTCAAACTTAACCTTGTCTGCGCCAACCTGAATTACAAGGCTTTCGTCCTTAGTCTTTACAATCTTACCGCAGATACCGCCTATTGTAACGATTTCATCACCGGCTTTGATTGCGTTTCTCATTTCATTTATAGCTTTTTCCTTTTTTTTCTGAGGTCTTATCAGAAGGAAATACATAACTACAATGATTAATACCAGCATTAAAATACTCATAGTACTCTGATTCATAAAAAAATCCTCCTTACGATTTTTATAAACAATTTAATCTCAAATGGTGCCGGCGATGGGGGTCGAACCCATACGGTGTTGCCACCACGGGATTTTGAGTCCCGCACGTCTGCCAATTCCATCACGCCGGCATAACGAGACTATTATAGCATACGCCGGCTTTTTTTACAATAATTTTTACTCTTCTGTATTTGTGATTTTATAACTGCTGTACCATTTGCCGCAATTAACATAGTAATTACAGAACATAGGAGCAATATCTCCTGTCAGTTCATTTGAAACAACTGCACTGTATGTCTTATATAATATAGGGTAATACGGCAGTTCATCATTAAGTATTTTCTTTAAAGCTTCTACCGATACCTTTATATCTTCTTCCTTGTTTGGTGTATTTACATCTGCCGCAAGCGACAGAGCCTCCGCGTTGTCATACCCTGCGAAATTACCCGAAGCTATAAACGGTGTCAGATCATAATACTCTGAAATTCTGGCGCCGCCTACATAAATATCATACCTGCCTGATTTAAGATAAGACCTGTACTGCTGCTGACTGCACGATATTATCTGTGTTTTCAGTGATATTTTTTCAAGGCTTTCTGCTATGATATCGGCCGTGCTTTTTCTTGTCTTGCTGTTGTTTACAAGAATTCGTACAGTAACCGCCCTGCCTTCACTGTTTTCAAGATACCCGTCTTTGTTTACGTCTTTAAAACCTGCCTTATCCAGAATATCCTTTGATTTTTTGCGGCTCAGACTGTACATATCACCTTTGTTTTCCGTACCGTAAAACTCCGGATAGTAAAGGCTGTCTTTTTTTACTCCGCAGCTGAAATATGCCTTGCTTATTATGCTGTTTAAATCTATGGCATATGCTATAGCCTGCCTTATGCTCTTGTCCGATGTAATCTGACCCTTGCAGTTAAAGCCTACATATTCAACCTCGTTAGACAGGAAGTCTGTAGTTTTGAGGTTTTTGCTGCCTATTTCTGTCTGTCTTTCGGTATCCTTGTTTACTGAGAATGAAACGAGATTGCCGTCTGTTAAATTCATTATATCCGCATTGCCGTGATATATGTTGAAAACAAGTCTGTTGTCGGCTTTCTGACCGCTGTATTCGTCATTAGGCTTCAGTATAAGGGTTCTGCTGCTGTCGTATTTGGCAACGCGATACATACCTGAACCTAAAGGTCTGAAATTTTCATCTGAATCAGACAGCGCCGCATATGAGTGGTATTTATGCTCAGGCAGTATCGGGAACACCAGTCTGTTGATACCGCCCTCCCCAGCACCTGTAAACGTTATTTTTACAGTGCTGCTGTCCTTTGCCGCCGCTGATGCGATGCACGATACATAGCTGCTGTATATTGATTTGCTTCCCGCATGCTTGTATGCGTTTACAGAAAACACAACATCTGAAGCTGTTACTTTCTCGCCGTCACTGAAGCGTGCATTACTGTCTAATGTTATCGTCACCGTTTTTTTGTTTTTGCTTACGGTATAATCTCTGGCAAGGTCGTTTTGCGGAATCAGATTTTTATCAAGTGAAAACAGACCCTGATATATCAGCTTGGATATATAGTAGGTGTCCTCATCGTGTGATACGACAGGGTTTAGGGTTTTGATATTGCTTATTGCAAAATTTACAGTGCTGCTTTTTTTGTATGTTGCATTATCCGAATTGTCGCCCGTAATAATATCTTTGACGCTTGTGCAGCCTGAAAACGCAAACAGCATCGCCAGTATAAGTAATATGGATATTAATTTCTTATGCATATTTATCTATGAGCCTGTCTATCTGCTGATACAGCTCTTCCTCACTTCCCGAATTGTCTATAACTTCATCAGATTTTGCCGCCTTTTCACTCTGGGGCATCTGATTTTTTATCCTGTCAGAAACCTGCTGCGCCGGTATATTATCTCTGGTGCATACTCGTTTAATTCTGACTTCATCCGCAGCATCTACAAGCCATACAGCCTCCACATCGGCGTCAAGTCCGACTTCAAACAGCAGCGGAGCATCTACAATCACATTGCATTTTGCGGTTCTTATCCTCTCTCTTATGGTTGAAACTATTCTTCCCATCATTATATCGTCAAGCTGTTTTCTTCTGTGGCTGTCGCTGAAAACATACGCCCCGAGAGCCTTCCTGTCAAGGCTTCCGTCAGGTAATATGAACTGCGATCCGAATGTACTGCCTATTTCATCAAGCAGGGGCGAGCCCGGCTGTACTATCTGCCTTGCTATAAGGTCTGCGTCTATTATTTCAAAGCCTCTCGATGCCAGATATTTTGACACTGTGGATTTACCTGTTCCTATGCCGCCTGTAAGTCCTATAACACGCATATTTCCTCCTTTATTTGAGCTCATACCAGCTTGCTCCCTCATTTATATCCGCCGACATTTTTACTGTAAGTGAAACCGCATTTTCCATATTGTCCTTGAGCAGATCTCTGATCTGCTGCTCCTCATCAGCACAGGTTTCAATAATAAGTTCGTCATGTATCTGCAATATAAGTCTTGATTTGAAATTGCCTTTTTTAAGAGCGTTATATACCTTAATCATGGCTATTTTGATAATATCTGCGGCGCTTCCCTGTATAGGGCTGTTCATGGCAAGACGCTCACCTGTCTGTCTTACCATAAATGCAGAGCCGTTTATCTCTTTAATATATCTCTTTCGGCCCTCTATTGTTTCAACATATCCTGTCTGTTTGCAGTGTTCAATCTGATTATCCATAAACTCCTTTACCTTTGGGTGTTTTTCAAAGTAGTCGTTTATATATTTTTCTGCTTCTTTTCTCGATATGTTAAGCTCTGTTGAAAGCCCGAAGCTGCTCATTCCGTATATTACGCCGAAGTTAATGGCTTTGGCGCTGCTTCTCTGCTGAAGTGTGATTTCCTCCGCAGGTATTCCGAATACCTTTGATGCCGTGCTGCTGTGGATATCAGCGCCCTCGTTAAACGCCTCAATAAGCGCGCTGTCCTGTGACATATGAGCCAGAACTCTGAGTTCAATCTGTGAATAGTCAGCTCCTACAAGTGTATAGCTTCCCTCCTCCGGAACAAAGGCTTTTCGTATCTGTCTGCCGAAATCAGTTTTTACAGGTATGTTCTGCAGATTAGGCTCTGTGCAGCTCAGTCTGCCTGTTGCGGTAACAGTCTGCTGGAAATGTGCGTGAAGCCTGCCGTCTCTGTGAATAAGCGGAAGCAGCCCCTCCACATAAGTGCCATTTAGCTTTGTCAGCATTCTGTACTCGAGGATTTTATCTATTATCGGGTGCATATCTCTTAATTTCTCAAGAACCTCCGCACTGGTTGAATATCCTCTCTGCGTTTTTTTGCCTGCAGGAAGCTCCAGCTTTTCAAAAAGTATAACTCCAAGCTGTGCCGGTGAATTAATATTAAATTCCTCTCCCGCAAGCTCATATATAGAGTTTCTCAGTCCCTCCAGCCTTGCTGTTATGCTGCTACCTATATCCGTAAGCACGCTGCTGTCTATTTTAAATCCGTACATTTCCATAGAAGCAAGCACTTCAATCAGCGGCAGCTCTATTTCATAATACACTTTGTCAAGACTGTCTTTTGCAATAAGGCTCTGCAATACAGGTCTCAGCTCTGACACTGCCTGACACCACTGCGCCGTAAAATCGGCAAACTGGTCCTGATTGCTGCCGAACATATCAATCTGCCCCGTCTTTGAGAAGATTTCTTTTTCGTCTGCGATTTCTCTGTGCAGGTATTCAAATGCAAGTGTCTTGAGCAGATAGTTGCTCTTTGATGGGTCGAGTACGTATTCTGCAATCTCCGTATCAAAGGCCACATTAATATTGTCAAGTCCTCTGCACATAAGCGGATATATGTCGCTTTTGAGATTATGCCCCATCAGTTTAATATCGTTATTATTAAGATGTTCTATAAAAAGGTCTGTGTTTTTTTCGTCAATATAGTAGCATACATTGTCGCACAGACAACCGATACCGTATATAACAGGAGTATCCTTATGATTGCCGTCACTTAATACCTTGAGGGTTATCTCTCCTTTTATTGCAGCTATGTCTTCTGCCGAGGATACAACTCTCTGACTGTAGTTTATCTCCGTCTTTTTTTCGGGAAGTTTCAGTTTTTTGAGGAAGCTGTTGAACTCAAGTTTGGTGTATATCTCAATCAGCCTGTCGTAATCCGGCTCTGTAAGAGTATATTCCTCTATGTTAAAATCCACGGGAGCGTTTGTATTTATTGTCGCAAGACTTTTACTCATAACAGCAAGCTGCTGATTGTCCTCAATTTTTTCTCTTAATTTGTTTTTGGGCATACTGTCGATTGAAGCAAGCAGGTTTTCCACACTGCCGTATTCTAGTATGAGCTTTGTGGCTGTTTTTTCGCCGACTCCCGGAACTCCCGGTATATTGTCTGACTGATCGCCCATAAGGCCCTTGAAGTCTATGAACTGCTCCGGCGTAAAGCCATACTTTGCAACCATGGCGTCGTGATCATAAAGTTCAAATTCCGATATGCCCTTTTTTGTTATGATTACTTTTGTCCTGTCTGTCGCAAGCTGAAGTTCGTCCTTGTCCCCGGTTATAATAAGGGGTTCAAGACCGGCAGCCTCTGCTTTGACCGCTATGGTGCCTATAATATCGTCTGCCTCCCAGCCGTCCGTTTCAAGACGTTTGATGTTCATCGCATCCAGCACATCCTTGAGCAGCGGAAGCTGCATTGCAAGCTCCGGCGGCATTTTTTTGCGGCCTGCTTTGTATTCACTGTATTCAAGATGTCTGAAGGTAGGCGATTTCCTGTCAAATGCGACTGCAATATATCCTGACGGATATTCGTTTTTTATCTTTGTCAGCATATTTAAAAAACCGAAAATCCCCTGCGTGTATATGCCCTGTCTGGTTATCATAGGGTTCTGCATCGCATAATACGCCCTGTTTATAAGGCTGTTTCCATCTATAATTATAATTCTGTTGTCCATATCTAAACCTCGTTAAAAAGAATATATTTATTGTACCACAACCTGTGCTATAATACTAATGAAAAAATAACGAGGAGCAACAGTTATGTACGATTATCATACACATTCGTCGTTTTCGGACGACTGCAATATACCTATGGAAAAAATGGTGCAGACAGCTAAGGATATGGGAGTCAGAATGTATGCCGTAACCGACCACTATGACCCTGACTATCCCGCAGATGAGCAGTTTGCATTTAATCTTGATTTTGAAAACTACCACAGAAAACAGAACCTTGTTCAGGAGCTTTACAATACCAAAGAATTTAAAATGCTCAAAGGTATAGAAATAGGTCTGCAGGCAGGAGATGGGACAATTCAGAAATGCACAGAGACAGTAAAATACCCCTATGATTTTGTCATTGGCTCTTTTCACTGTATAAACTACAAAGATATCTGGAAACCGTTTCACGAAAATATGATTCCGGAAAAGGCAACAGGTATATATTATGAATATATACTTGAAACGATAAACAAATTCAGCGATTTCAATGTACTGGGACATATCAACGCTCTTGACAGATATATACCGTATATACCGGATTTTACCCCGTACAGAGAAATCGTATCTGAAATCCTCAAGCTTCTTATAAGCAGAGATAAGGGCCTTGAAATCAACACCTCAAGCTTCAGATACAATATGGGGAATCTGACAATGCCCTCTGATGAAATACTAAAGATGTACCGGGAGCTTGGAGGCACCATTATCACCTTTGGCTCCGACAGTCATTTCCCTGAGCACATATGCTACAGATATGACTGGGCTATGGAATACCTGAAATCATTTGGCTTTAATACTTTGACTGTTTTTGAAAACAGAGTGCCTGAATTTGTGAATATATAGATAGGGAAAACCGCACCATATTGTAATATAGACTGTTTGAAGCCTTTGAGAAAAAAATGACATTCAGACAAAGTAATGATAATATTAATTTAACAAGGGATACCGCAGTTTGGTGGTTAGCCCTAACGATTATTTAACTATTACTAAAACAACCGTCATTTTGGACTTTTGGCGGTTGTTTTGCTTTTTCTGAATTCTGGTTAGTATTATACTTGATATAATATTCACTGCAGGCATAATAGCCCGCAACAAAAATATAACCTTATTCATAAGCTATGCCCTCCTTTCTCAAATTTCCTTTGGCGATTTTTGAATAAGGAAATTGAGTTTTTCATATATGTTGCAAAAGAAAAAAGCTGCTCCGATTTCAGAAGCAGTTTTCAGAAAGCCATAAACAAGATATTACAGATTGATTTTGCAGGCAGAACCGATTATTCGCCGCAAACCTTGTTTCCGTATGCATCGCAGGCGTATACCTAAACTGGCTTGCAGGAGATTACGACAGCACAGGCCTTGATACAGTTATATCCGTCACAAAGAATATGCTCAAAGACCAGATGGTGCATATCACATACAGAGAAATCTAATCGCATTTGGCAGGCTTTTCAGTAGCCTGTTCCTTTGCTTCTGCCCTGATTAAATCAAATTCAGGCTGCAGCTTTTCATATTCTTCTTTAAATGCAGGGTCTTTCATCTGTTCATTAAAAAAGTCATCAAAATTTTTCATTATCACACCTCTTTATATAATCCTCTCTATACTTTTTAGCTTTTAATATTTCATTTCCAGAAGTTTTATTGTTGTGATTTGATTTTATCAGCTTATCTAGAAGAATACTCCGTATACAAACTAAATAAGCGAATCTCCCCAATAAATAAGCTTTCCATTCTCCCAATGACCAACAACTTCATTTGAACCTTTTTTCTTAGTCCAGACAACATCTCCAGTATAAGGATAATTCTGTCCAAGAATCTTAAAATATCCTCGTTTGTCACATGCTTCAAACACGATTATATCTGTAGTATATGTTCCAAGGTTTGCCTTATTGGTCTTGTTATAGCACATATCAGCTTCCTGATACATTACATAAATATCTCCTATCTTCTCCATCAACATCTTTTGAATTTCAGACTTATGTTTAATCTGCTCATAACCAAACGTTCTAACATACTCATTAATTACAATAGCAACTTTACGGCGATATTCTTCAAGCTCATTATTCTTAGATGATGTCTTCTTTCTCTGTTTTGAAATAACAGGTGTTATAGCAAAATCCCTAATTGGTGTAGCTTCTTTATTTTCTTTAACTTGAAACTTATTATCCTTATTGCAATAATCTCTTATAACACACTTATCACATCTAGGATTTGCAGTACATATTTCTCCTTTGCCAGTAGCACAATATGCCCAAAACAAATAATCTATTTCGTTCATCCAAAATCCAGTTTCTATATAAAGACTTTCTATCGCATATAGTACTTCATCATCGGTAGCCTCTTCTCTATTAGAAATGCCCAATCTTGAAGCACCTAAAATACGCTTCATATGAACATCTGGCTTTGCTCCGTCTATTCCAACATTCCGTAAATATTCCCACGCAAGTGCCGGTCCCATCTGCTTCATCTTATATTTGGATTCTCTAGAAGATAGCATTTTAACAATTTCTCTCGATGGTTTAGATGTCACAAAATTATCCATCGAGCCGTATTCGTTAATTATCTTTTCAATTGTAGAAATATTCTCATGCAACACTTTCATTTGAGCATTTGTCGACCGACTTCCGCAGCCAATCTTATATAATCCATTAACGTAATATGTTCCGTCATGCATTTTAATTTTATCAATTTGATAACTGTCGAAAAGATTATCAATGCTTTTAAAATTCTTTTCAACATTTGCCCACACTGTTTGTGCTGATAGCAAAGAATAAATCACCCCTTGTAGATGTTCCTCCATGCTAAAAGATTTCCCCTCCGCTCTTAATTGCACTTTGGATTTTTTCCCATCAATATCAGCTATTCCATTTGCCTTCAAATAATCTTTAACTTTAAAAAATATACTCTTATCCATATCCTCTCCTAACTATACTAACCAACATCTATAACATTTCTAACTTACTTTCATTAACACTACCAATTGTTACTACATTGCTGTTCGTACAAAATCACTTTTGGTAAATCTTTTGATAGAAATTACATATAAAAGCTCGAAAAACCGCATAAACACTGTGGGTTCACTTTTCAAAAGACTTCATCGTAAGGATTTTTATATTTTGCAATGTCAGTTAATGAGATATAGGCTTCTTCATTAGCAATGTTACCCATTACTCTAATTTCTGTTCCTTTAGCGTTAATTTTCATATAAATCATCCCCACTTTTAATAAAACTCAAAATCTTGCCTGTTTCCACTTTTAAAGATGTGTTCTGAACATTTTTTCATTATATCACAATGTTTTATTAAGTCAATAAAACAGCAGCGTACGTTCCCTGTACACTGCCGTTAATTCTACACTTCATACATTACTACCTTAAACCCGCTGCTTTCAATCAGACGCCTTATATCCTCAAAGCCCATAAACAAAGTCGCATCATTTTGCATAGGGTGAACCCCTATTATATCATCTTCAAGCGCCGTATCAAACACAGCGGTAACATCATACCCTCTGCTGTTTAATATGCCAAAAGGCGTCACATGCCCTTTCCTTAACCCAGTAACTTTATAAAGGTCGTCCTCTCCCGCAAAATGCAGATGAGTGCTTCCGAGAAATGCTCTCAGCTTTTTAAGGTCTATGCTTTTGCTGCCGTTAAGTGAAACAAGATAGAAGTTGCCTTTCTTGTCCTTGAGAAAAAGATTTTTGAGGCATTTGTCCTTACCGGGTATATCTATACTGTTTGCCTCATCAACCGTATACACAGGTATATGATCGTAATTTCTGTATGGTATATTCTCTGTTTTGAGGATTTCAAATATCTGAGTCTTGTCTATCATTTTAAAAAGTCCTTTGCGCATTTATATCCGTATGCTGCTTCTGCATTCATTACCGCATTTCTGATGGCTCTGCTCATTACATATGCCGATAATGCTCCTACGGTATCAAAATCCGCAGCAACCCTGCCTGATGCCATTACAAATATGCTGTCGCCGTCTGCCGAGGAATGAACAGGTTTGATGGCTCTTGCAAATCCATCGTGGGTTACTGATGCTATTTTGCAGCACTGTGGTTTATTTATATCTGCATTGGTTATAACGCAGCCGATGGTTGTATTTCCCTTAAACACATCTCTGCCTGTATTGATTTTATCAAACATTGCCTGCTCCGTAGATGCAAGTCCTGTTTTGTCCTCGCTTAGAAGCCCCGCAAGCTGCCTGCCTGTATCCGTATCAAATATATCTCCCAGCGCATTAACTGCAACCACAGCCCCTATTTCAAGTCCGTCAGCCGACACTGCATATGCGCCGAGGCCGCCTTTCATAAGTCTTTCTATGCCCATGAGCTTGCCTACGGTTGCGCCTGTTCCCGCTCCGAAGTTTCCCTGTCTGAAAGTGCCGCTCTGAGCCGCTTTGCACGCTTCATAGCCCATTTGTTTATCAGGATAGGCAGTGTTATCTCCCGATACAAGGTCAAACAGAGAAGCGCCGCACACAATTGGAACTACTCCAAAGCCCGTTTCAAAGCCTATGTTTTTTTCTCTCAGATACTGCATTACACCGTCCGCAGCCTCAAGACCGAAAGCGCTCCCCCCGCTTATAGTTACGGCGTTTATTGCCTGCACCATATTTTCGGGTCTTAAAAGGTCTGTTTCTCTGGTAGCAGGACCTCCGCCTCTGACGTCAACGCCTGCAGCGGCGCCGTTTTCACATATTATTACGGTGCAGCCCGTACCCTTTAGTATGTCCTGCGCATTTCCGATTTTAAAATCTGCTATATCTGATATGTTGATTTCTCTCATGGTTCTGTCTCCTATGCCATTATCTGTACGGCAATTATAAGGGCGATTATAACGCCTACAATAGCCTCTCCGCCGAGAAGTCCCGCCGCAATTACAGAACCTGTACCTTTCTGCTCAAATGACGGAACTGCCCTGTCTGTTATAAATCTGATAAGACCGCCGACAAATGCCGTAGCTGAAAGATAAAACGGCAGATATACGCCAAGTCCCAGCGTCATTACCGGCAGGTTCAGGCAGTAAAGGATTACTGCAGCAACAAGCCCTATTACAAATGCAGGCACATTGGAAATTCCGCCTACCATTGCCGCAACTGCTCCTGCCTGCGCTGCAGGAAACATCTCTCCGCCAAAGGCCTCCGCGCCGTAGGCTTTGAGTATTACCAGCAGAACTATAACTGAAACCAGTGCGCCAATATAGCCGCCTATACATTCGGCAATCCACTGCTTTTTAGGGTCTGTTTTGAGTATATATCCCGATTTGAAATCGTTCATTACATCTCCCACAAGACCGCAGGCAACTGCAATTATCGCCGCAACATAGAACGCCTCTGTCTGCCCTATTGATGAAACCGCTTTTGCCGCAAGCAGTATTATTATTCCGAATATCTCCATGGGATTTATTCCCGACTGTCCCACGCACTGCGCAGACATTGAGGTTGTGAGCCACGCGCCAAGTATTACGATAAGTGACGGTATTATGCCAAGATGACATACGCTTGCAAGAAGCGCCACGATTACAGCGGCCGCTATCGGCGCCCATCTCATTGAAACTATGCTGTCACCCAGATTGTCCTTGATAAATAAAGCTCCGAAAATCTCCTTTGCCTTTGGAAGTATTCCCTTGACTATAATGCCTATTCCTGTGCCTACCATAAGTCCTATGCCAAGTGATGACTTGATATTTGCTGCAAGCGCCGCATCAAACCAGCCGAAGCTCTGTCCGGCAATTAGAATTCCGAAGTCGCCTATTACAGCTCCTAAAAACCATACGCCTATTGCAACAGGCCCTATTATGTATCCCACTGCCACCAGCATAGGTGAAAGCCATATGCCGCCAAGTGAACCGAAGCTCATCATTTTGTTATTCCATAAAACAGCAGGTATCTTGCCCAGCCAATCCCTGATGAAAGTAAATACGGCCGCAGCTCCCATACTTATAAATAGCACGCCTGCTTTTTTGCCGCCCTTATCTCCCACCTGCAGAGTCTGCGCCGCCGCAACTCCCATGGGATATGTGATTTCCGCCTCCTTGTCCACAACGAAATATTTTCTTATCAGCGCTGTGAATATAAGGCCCAGGGTTACACCTGCAAACGTAATTATAACTAATATCACCGGATTTACCTTTGCCTCGGGATCCAGCATCCAGATTCCCGGAACAGTAAACGCCAGCCCTCCTGCCACCATAGCTCCTGCTGACATGGCAGTATGTGTCACGTTGATTTCATTCAGATTGGTGTTGCCGCACGCTTTGAGGGCAAACATTGAAACCAGCGCCACGAACATAATCGGCCAAGGCAATGAGCTTAATTTCAGCGCAATGAACATGGAACTCATTGTAATTATTACAGCTCCCGCTCCGCCGATAATCATACCTCTGACTGTAAGCTGCCTATCGCTCATAATTGTTCTCCTTTTCTTATTTAAATAAAAAATATATAAAAAAGCTTATGCCTTCCTATAGCATATCCAGTATAAAAGCGCTACAAAAATGCAGCCGCCTGCAATGTTTCCGAGGGTTACAGGTATCAGATTTGTAACAAAAAATCCGTACCAGTCCAGTGAATTTAAAGACTGCGAGCTGAGCCCTATATCAAGGGCAGCCTGAGCATAATCAGCCTTTGCAAATATCGCCGCCGGAATATAATACATATTGGCAATGCTGTGTTCAAAGCCTGAGGTTACAAACAGCGTAATCGGAAAAACAATTCCGAAAATCTTCCCTATTGTGCTGTCTGCGCCAAAGGATATCCACACCGCAAGGCATACAAGCCAGTTGCACAGCATACCCAGTATAAACGCCCTGCCGAAAGAAAGGGATGTTTTGCCTGCCCCTATTTTTACCGTCATTGCGCCGAGCATATCGCCGCCTGATGAAAACAGCCCGGTCTGGTTCATAAGCCACGCAATAAGCAGCGCTCCCGCAAGATTTCCCGCATATACGATGACCCAGTTTCTAAGCATTGCAGTGACTCTTACCTTTTTTTCAAGCACGCCGCAGAGTATGAGTGTGTTTCCTGTAAAAAGCTCTGCTCCCGCAAGCACCACCATTATGAGTCCTGCCGAAAAAATCACGCCGGCGAGAATTCTGCCAAGTCCGTAGGTTTCAGGTGAAGCCAGCAGATTGCAGGCTGCCATATTTGACCCCTCTGCTCCAAAGGATATAAATGCTCCTGCCAGTATTCCCAGTATGAAAAGCTTTGCAAAAGAGCCCTCTGCCTTATCCTGTGATACCTTAATCACACTGTTTAATATATCTGTTGGTTTCATAGATTTCCTTTCATTAAAAAATTCCGAAGATGCCAAAAGGATACCGGCACCCTGCCCGGTGTTTATGCTCTGCAGATTCAACTGTTTCTTTTGCTCTGATACCCACGCATGCATAAGAAATCCGGACACTTCGGAATAAATTACAACTGGTATTTAATTAATGGCTCAGCTATAACATATATGGCTATTAGCCTGCCGCATACTACTACAGTATACACAATTTCTGGCAAATGTCAAATGAATTATATATAATTGCTTATAATTTCATTCATGGCAATTTCCCATTCGTACGGATCGGAAACCGCATCTGCCATACCTTTAAGCCTGTTCATATCATTAGCTGACAGATAATCCATGCTCTCAGGAGATAATATTCCTATGGTTCTTCTTGCCGCCTGATAAAGTCTTTTGTCCTCTTCCGGCATGGCAAGATAGCGGTCTATAATGCCAAGCATATAATCCTTATCTGTTTTGAGGCTTCCCTCTACGGTCTGCAAAAGATTTGTTATATGGTCGCTGACAAGTCTTGTTTCTATGCCCTCTGCTCTCTCAATTATGCTTCTTATCTCTCTCACCTTGTCGTCCTCTGAGCACAGAATAAAATCACCTCTGAGATAATCTTCGTACAGTCCTGTCTGCGGCTTGATTGCAGCGGTTCTTATCCTTATAAAATCGGGATTTATCTCATTTATAACCTCCGACATACCTCTTGCGTTTTCTTCTGTAAGGGCTTTGCCGCCTACGCCTGGCATAAAGTATACGGAAAACTCAATTCCTCCCGCCTTGACATTTTTGCCTGCCGTAATCTCCTCTGCCGCAGTAACCCCCTTGTTTATAAGCTTCAGCACCTCGTCCGAGCCGGATTCAAATCCCGAATGAATTCTGTCAAGACCTGCGACCTTAAGCTCTGCAAATTCCTCCGGACTTACTTTTGCAAGGTTCTGCGCTCTGCCGTAGGAGGTTATCCTTGTTATCTGCGGAAACGCCTGTTTCAGATATATAAGAACATCGCTGAGCCTGCCGGAGCTTAGAGCTGTTGTGTTGCCGTCCTGAAGAAACACGCTGCCGTCACCGTTTATGAGCCAGTTTGCAACCATATAGAAGCTCTCCCGCTCTCCTCCTGAGGTCTGCGACAGTTCCCTGTTTATTCCCGCAATATCCCAGCCGCCTCCTGCCAGTCTGTAGTTTTCTATTCTGTCTGCGATATATGCCATATTGTCTATATCGGCCTTGATGCTGTCCGCGCTGTAAGCCTTAAAGCCTGTATGTCTGTAAAGCTGGCAGAATTTGCACTTGTTCCATGTGCACCCTTGCGTCACCTGAAGCAGCAGACTGTTTGCCTCGCTTGGCGGTCTGATAGGCCCTATTCTAAACGACCTGTCCCTGTTTAAATCCTTTATTTCCTTATCCATTGATATCACCTTTTCTAATGTTAAATTCACATCATTATACCATATTTCAAACCTGTTGAGATTATTTTTTGCAGTAACCTATCTTATTATCCCTGAATAGAATACAGTAATGAACAAAAAGGGGCTATATTATGACTTTAAATGAACTTTCTCCCGGTCAGGAAGGCTATATCTGCGACATATACTGCGATGAAAATATGAAGCGCAGACTGCTTGACATGGGCCTTGTAAACGGTACATATGTAAAATGCACCAGCAGTAATCCCGGAGGCAATATGCACTCCTTTTTAATACACGATGCAGTTATAGCAATCAGAGTCTCAGACTGTAAAAATATTTCTGTAAGGACGTGCTGAAATGAAAGAAAAAACAATCGCACTGGCAGGCAATCCCAATGTAGGCAAAAGCACTATTTTTAACGCCCTCACAGGTATGAAGCAGCATACCGGCAACTGGCCGGGCAAGACCGTTTCAAATGCGCAAGGGAACTGTGTAATTAATGGACAGACATACAAAATAACAGACCTTCCCGGAACCTACTCCCTGATGGCTCATTCTCCCGAAGAAGAGGTTGCAAGAGATTATCTGTGCTTTGAAACGCCGGATCTTGTCATAGTTGTCTGCGACGGCACCTGCCTGAAACGAAATCTCAACCTTGTACTTCAGATAAAAGAAGTATGTGACAATATTATTTTATGTGTAAACCTTATGGACGAAGCCGAAAGAAAAGGCATTTCAGTTGACACAAAAGTCTTATCCGATATGCTCTCCTGCCCTGTCTTTGCAATGTCTGCAAACAGCAGGAAGAATATACAGGAGTTCAAATACTTTATTCACAGTAATTTTAGTAAAAAAAGCAGTGTCAGCCATATCGCATACAGTGAAGAAATTGAAGCTGCCGTAAATAGCGCAGAGTCTGTAATAAAAAAGCATTATCCTGATGCAAACTCAAGGTGGCTTTCCCTCAGGCTTCTTGAAAACAACAGAGAATTTATAAAAACTATAGATGAAAAAATGAACCTTGATATTTCTTCAAATGCTGAAATATCTGATTTCCTTAATCACAGTGAATTTAACATAACTTCAGAAAAGCTGGTTTCCGCCATTTTAGAATGTGCAGATAAAATATGCAGCAGAGCCGTATCATACGGTAAGGCGAACACAAACAGCAAAAATGCAATAGCAGACAGAATACTTACAGGCAAATTCACCGGCTACCCTGTTATGCTTGTATTCCTCGCCTTTATATTCTGGCTCACTATTTCCGGGGCAAATTATCCGTCGGAGCTTCTTTCTGAGCTGTTTGGCAGGATGCAGCGCGGCTTAGACTGTATTCTCTCCGGCGCAGGCTGTCCTAAGCAGATTAACGAGCTGCTGGTTGACGGAGTATTTAAAACCCTGTCGTGGGTTGTTGCGGTAATGCTTCCGCCTATGGCTATATTTTTCCCTCTGTTTACGCTGCTTGAGGATTTGGGCTATCTGCCGAGAATAGCATATAATCTTGATACGCCTTTTGAAAAATGCAATGCCTGCGGCAAGCAGGGGCTTACAATGTGTATGGGCTTTGGCTGCAATGCCGCCGCAGTAACCGGCTGCCGCATCATAGACTCAAAACGTGAACAGCTGCTTGCCGTTATAACAAACAGCTTTGTTCCCTGCAACGGCAGGTTTCCGGCTATGATAGCAATTATCTCTGTATTTTTTGTGGCATCAGGCTCTTCCGCTGTTTCGGCGCTTATACTGACTGCCGTTATCGTTACAGGGGTGATTGTAACACTTGCAGTCACAAAGCTGCTTTCACTTACAATATTAAAAGGTGTGTCCTCATCTTTCACACTGGAGCTTCCGCCCTACAGAAAGCCTCAGATTAAAAAGGTTATAGTTCGCTCTGTATTTGACAGGACCGTATTCGTATTAAGAAGAGCAATTATTGCCGCAGCTCCCGCAGGGGCAGTTATTTACCTTGTTTCAAATATCTATATTCACGATATTTCACTGCTTAATCATATAACCGGTTTTCTTGACCCTTTTGCACAGCTTATGGGGCTTGACGGTGTAATACTCACCGCATTTATTCTGGGGCTTCCTGCAAATGAAATAGTAATTCCTATAATTATTATGACCTATACAAATCAGGGAATACTGTCGGAGGTTTCAGGTATAGACCAGCTTTCGCAGGTGCTTGCGGCAAACGGCTGGGATTTTACTACCGCCATATGCTTTATTCTTTTTTCACTTATGCACTGGCCCTGCGCCACAACTATTATGACTATAAAAAAAGAAACCGGCAGTCTGAAATGGACTCTGGTTTCGGTCGCTGTCCCCGCAATAACGGGTATTGCCGTATGTATGCTTTTTAACGCTGCTTCGGGACTTTTGATATAAAAAAAGTGGAAATGTACGGAATTGAAATTCCTATTTCCACATATCGCAC
>OLOV01000471.1_pt1 | contig 35464 bp, 27 predicted proteins | sample 1672931 | NCBI WGS metagenome assembly OLOV01 (sample SAMEA3136738, study PRJEB25190) | human gut metagenome | biome: human gut; feature: human-associated habitat; material: faeces | place: Austria | collected 2013 | reverse complement strand
GACGACAGTCCTCATTGATGTAAAGCCTGAGTCTGACGGAAGCGCTTCCGCCGCCACTGTCAGAATCGACAGAAAACAGCCGATGAGGACACACAACCAAACGGCCATGCCGTTGGAAGTACAAAGCAATTTATTATAATTCAAGATGTTCCCCCCTAGTTATCAAAACGGTTGGAAAGAGCATCGATTGCGCTATTAATAAACCCTACCGCCATAAATTAAGAACCAAATAAAAATATAAGTGTTCTAAAACCACTAACTTACCAAGCATAATAACATACATCAGCATTCCAGCTGAAGTGCCACCAGCAATCTCGCCGCAAATGTAGTAATATATAATCATTAAACAATATCCAACAATCTATTTAGAATTTATCAAAACCCCAACAGTAAAAGGTTTAATATTCAAAGTTTTCAATCAATTAGGTTTTTCCTGATCCAAGATAGATAAAATCCATTAGAATAAATATTCAATCCTTTAGAACAATATACACTAGGCAAAACGAAGAATAGGACAGTGCTCACACCATACTTGACTGCACAGGTGCAAAAGACAGTGAAATAAACCAGACAATCCTCAAGGCTGTAGAATATTACCGAACCGTTCAAGGATCGTTGGTAAACGTGATTAGGCGAACCGGACAAGAATCTCCTGTGCTTCATGGCTTTCCCTCATTAAAGTTTAACATAGTTATGCGGCGTGTGACACAGTACAGATTGGCTTTCAATCAGTCCGTTGGTCACACGACGTTACAAATTTGTAAAAATAATCTATTTAGTAATGATTAAAAAATATCCCTAATTATCAGCAAGTTATCCGCCACGAAGATTCAGACGGAGAGCCAGACGGAGAGCCAGACGGGGAGCCATCCTAAGGCAACCTGACACCTTATGCGAAATACTCATCCTTGAAGTTGACGAGGTAAACCTTGTCGGTGGCGCGGGTGAGGGCGGTGTAGAGCCATTTGAGGTCATCGACTGTGAGTTCGTCCTGCCAGAAGGGGTTGTCGATGAAGACGCAGCTCCATTGGCCGCCCTGGCTCTTGTGGCAGGTGATGGCGTTGGCGTACTTGAGCTGGAGGGCGTTGTAGTAGGGATCCTCACGGACAGCCTCGTAGCGCTTCTTCTTTGAGGTGATGTCGGCATAGTCCTCGCTCACACCGTTGTAGAGCAGGTTCTGCTGCTCGTAGCTCAGCGAGGCAGACTCGGACTCAAGGGTGTCGAGGCAGACCTTCGCCACGATCTCGGTGTCGTCATAGTCCGGAAAAGAAAGGCGGGCATCGGCGAAACTCAGGCCGTAACGTTCCTCGAAATTCCTGATGGACAGCAGCTTGGCAATGTCACCGTTGGCGATGTAGTCCATGTTCTTAACTCCGTCCAGAAACTGGTAGCAGTTCTTCACGATCATCAGCTTCTCCCCCCTGACCAAACGTTCCTCGTCGTAGAAGACCTGGGCGCGGATGCCGGCGTTGTAACGGTTAGCCCGCTTGTTGGAGCGGCAGAGGACGACCGCGTCGTCTTTGGAATATTCAGAGTAATAGGCGGTGTTCAGGGCATCGAGCAGATCCCCGCCCGTGATCCGCACCACGTCGTCGAAGCCTTCCACCGTAAGCCCCAGCTCGTCCGGAGTGAACATTCCGTCCCCGTAGAGATCCGAGGCTATCAGCTCGCGCAGCCTGGTGGCGTTGTGGAGTATTCCTGACTCCTTCTGCTGGCGGACCACCTGCCTAAGGCTGCAATAGCGCACGCCGCCGAAACAGTCCATGCATTCCTTGGAGAGCGCCGGAGAGGCTTCCATCCCCACAGGCGGCAGCTGGGCATCGTCGCCGATCAGGATCAGACGGCAGTCGTTGCCGGCGCGGACATAGTCGATCAAGTCCTTAAGAAGGTCACCGGTCCCGAATTGCGTGGTGCCCTGCCGATGCGCGTCCTCGATGCCGATCAGTGACACCTCGTCCACGATGAACAACTTGTGCGACAGCTTGTTGGGAGCCAAAGAGAACTGGCCGAAGCCGTCATCGCCGACAGATTTCTGCCGATAGATGCATTTGTGGATGGTGCTGGCAGGTTTGCCGGCGTAGGAGGAAAGAACCTTGGCGGCGCGGCCTGTGGGAGCGAGGAGGAAGCATATTTCCTCAAGTTCATCATTCCGCGTCCTGGGCCGGAGGTCGTCGAAGGACTGGATCACAGAGGCTATGGCGGAGGTCTTTCCCGTGCCGGCATAGCCGTTGACCACCAGGATGTCCGCGTCGTCACAGGTCACGAAGCCTGCGATCTCCCGGAACAACCGGTCCTGATCCTCTGTCCCGTCGTAAGGGAAAAAGTCCTTGAAGCGCCGATAGAAAAAGTCACCCCTGTCCATAAGCGGAGCTATTTGTTCCTGCGGCTGAAGATCATCATGACCACGGCCAGGATAGGATAGATCTCGACACGTCCGAGGAACATGTCAAGCGTGTAGATGAACTTGAGGGAGGATGGCTCTCCATTAAAGTTGTAGATTGAGCCGAGCTGGTCCACCGAAAGTCCAACATTGCCAAGGGACGAGAGTATCGCCGTGAATGACTGGTTGTTGTCAGGGTCGAGCGTGAGGCAGGCCGCGAGCGAGATGATCACCACAAGACCGTAGAGGGCGATGTAGAGGATGTGCGGGGCGATGTCGTTCTGCCGGATCACCCTGCCATTCACCCTTATATCTTTGACGGACGCAGGATGCAGAACCATCCTCAACTGGTACTTAACCTCTTTGCACAGAAACATCATCCTGTCGGACTTGATGCCGCCGGTGGTGGAGCCGGCCATGCCGCAACATACTCCCATAAGCACCAGTATGGTGTCCGAAAGAACAGGCCAGGAGCTGTTGTCAGCGATGCTGAACCCTGTCGTCGAGGCAAAGCTCATGACGTGGAAGAAGCCGGAGAGGAAGGAGCGCCCCCAGGCCTCCTCGAACCCGTGTGCCTTGATCGAGATCGACACGATCACCCCCGCCACAACCATCATGGAAAGATAGAACTTGAATATCTCGTTCTTGAACGGCTTGAGGGATCTTGTCACGACAGCCACGAATATCATTCCGAAATGGACGGATGAGAGTACCATGAAGAGCATCGTGATAAGGTCGATCGTGATCGAGTCATAGGCACCGATGGAGGCGTTCCTGGTGCTGAAGCCGCCTGTCGCCACGACGCTCATCGCATGGTTGATCGCGTCGAAAGGACTCATCCCGGCCATCACATAAAGCAGGAACGAGGCTGCGGTCAATCCAAAATAGACATAAGTGAAGATATAGACTGTCTTGTTCGCGCCGGATCTGTACTCCCTCTTGGACAAGGACGAAAGCTCAAGGGTGGTCAGCCTCAACCTCATCTGAGACGAACTCGGGATGATCAGCAGCAGGAAGACCACGACTCCCAAACCTCCGATAAAATGCGTGGAGGAACGCCAGAACAGCAGGCTGTTCGGCAGCGCCTCAACGTTGTCAAGGATTGTCGAGCCGGTCGTCGTGAATCCGGAAACACTTTCAAACCAGGCGTTTATGATCGTGAACGGCCCGCCCCAAAGCGCATACGGAAGCATCCCGAAGATGAAGGACAGCAGCCAGGACAGCGCGATGATCATGTAGCCGTCCTTAAGGGTGATGTCAGCCGATTTCCTTACGAATATGAACGGGAACACACCGACGGTGAAGGTGATGGTGAAACTGATCATCAGTGCCGCCAGGGCGCTGTCGTTGCCGTTTGCCACCGAGACGAGGATGGACAGGAACATGAACAGCGCGCTGACAAGCAGAGCGTAGCCCACATTTCTGGATATCACCTTGACGTTCATCTCGTGGTTTATTGGTTGTCCTTTGCCTGTCCGGTCGCCGGATCTGTGGTCCGGTCGGTCTCACCCGCCCCCGAAGCGCCGTTGTCCTTCGGCTCGGAGGCCGACGCGATCTTGGCGCGCAGGTTCGCCACCCTCTTGCGCAGCATCTGGTTCTCGCCCGTCAGCTCGGTGATGCCATCGTTGAGCTCCACCAGCTGGTCATCCCCCTCGAAGGAGTAGGAGTATTTCTTGTTGTAGGATCTGTAGTTGTTCAGCCCGGAAAGCATCCTGTAGATAGGATTCACATAGAACACCAGCAGGAAGAACAACAGCATCAGCACCAGGAGCAGACCAACTCCCACTGCCACCGCTCCGGGGATGATGCTCCTGTAGAACCCCCTCTGGAACGTCAGCGAGTTCTTCTTCAGGTCATCGTAGATTGCCTCGTTGAGCACATCAATGTAGTGGTTCAGCCTCCTGAACTTGGGCTGAAGCCTGTCGAAGTACCAAGCCCTGGTGTCGATGAAGTCCGACAGCATCACGTCGTTCAGTTCAAGCGAAGTCAGCATGTAAGCTGAATACGCATAGACAACAGAATCAGTCAGCGGAACCATCTTGTCGGAAGTCAAGGAGTTGCGAAGCGAGTCGCAATGCCCCATGAACTCCTTCTGGTGGAAGTCCGGAAGAGTGTTGACCGAGTTGTCACCGATCAGGGTCAGAAGATCCAGATTGTACTTGTTCGTGACCTCGGACAATTTCTGCGCGACATTGACGCTCCTGATGTTGTCCGCGATGAGATCCGACACATAGTCGCTCATCCTGTAGTACTCCATGATGGAGATCACACTGGAGACAAGCAGTGTCACGGCTATCGCGCTGAGGCTCAGCGTCAGCTTCATCCTCATCGTGAGCTTGAACTCCTTCATTCTGTCCGCAAGTTTCCTAAACATTTCCTGACTGTCTGTTTAACCTGCAAACTTACACAAAAATCACGACAAAAGAAAAGTCCTGCGCCAAGCTTCTTGCCAAGCGCCTTTGCATACGGCCAAAGGAGCGCAAACAAGCAATATTGCTCCTGTCGATGGCAAAAATGATTATGACGGCAGCATTATATGAAGAAAATGCTCCTGTTGTGATCAAAGAAGTTCTCGGGCAACGTTTTCGGGTTAAAACGTTGCCCAAGAAACACACTTAGACTTAAACCGAACGGCAGATAATCCGAATGGCAAGTAGGTTTCACACTTCCAGATAACCTTTCTCGAAGGCTGATGGGTAACGGAACTTTGATTCTCGGTCGGTGAATTTAACAATCAGATAATCCTTATCAAGGGCCACAATGGTGCCGGGGCCGAGACTTTTGTGGGTGACGGCATCGCCAGGACGGATGGTCTCCCACGGCTTACGGGAAAAGGTCTCGCCACACCCAAGGGGATCTTCGACATATTCTGAGTTATTGTCCACGACTCTGTCTTTAACCAATCCGGTCTTGGAGGTGTCGATGGCGGTGTCCCAGAGGCCGACGACAGAGCCGGTGTGTCTGTCGATGCCGGTATATTCAAGGGAAGAGTCCTCGTAGCGCTTGAACTTGTAAACGGCATCGTTCATCAGTTCGCTGTTGAAGACACCAAGGCTTACCAACAGGCTGAAATCCTTGAGCGTAAGACCCGTGACCTTACGGAAGAGAGCGGGTTCAAGCTGTTCGATGACATCCCTTAGGCAATATTCCCGAAAGTCCGTGAGGTACATAAAGACAGGGATGCGGGTCGCGAATTTGATGAGCTTGTCCTGAATCTCCTTGCGCTTGCTCTTGTACTCTTTCTCTTCCTCGGAAAGTTGCCTCTTTTCCGCCACCGAAAGGCTGTCGCCTTTCTCTTTCTTGGTGTCCTTGACGTGCTCGGACTTGTTGATGATGGTCTCGATGTCCGAATTGAGGTTGCGGAAGCCCTCGATATTCATCAATGCCTTCATTGCGTCAGGGCTGTTCATCAGGCGCTGGAGCGTGGCGTTATCCACATTGACCAGCACGGCGCTCTCCCAGCGGCGGGCCAGCAAGGTCGCCGTGGTGCCGCTCATCGCCATATCCAGCACTCCCGCGGCATCGATCTCCTTCATCGACGAGCCGTCGAAAGCAAGTATGGGAAGGAACTTTATGAAATCCTCCACCTTCCTCTCCGGATTAGACTCATGGACGTTGAGTTGGCAGCTATATTCCTGCACCTGCCTCAGCGCACGGTTGGGCGCGAAATCAAAGACATAGCAGAAAGGCTTGAGTATGATCTCCTCCCCATGTTCGTCCTTTGCCGTCCACGGGGACTGGACACGGAACGCGGCCTGGAAATATGTCTCCGGGGAAGTCGTGTTGCGTAGCATCAGTATGCCTGTCCACGGCTTGACGGTCACACCGGTGGAAAGTTTGCCGCACGAGAGCGTGATGGTTTTCGTCCGCTGTGGATCTTCCATCGCATTATAGACAGGCTCCACGGCCTGCGCTCCCATTCCGGCCTCGTTCCCGGCCGCCACAATCACCTTGTAATCATCGAAGAAACGGTTGGAGCGTTTTCTCAGGAGCGCAGACATGGCCCGGCAGGCGGCTACGGAAGGCAGGAACCAATATGTGTGCTGGAGATAACTGAGCAGGCGGCTGTCGGAGAAAGGCATAGGCGGTTTCTCCTTGCCCAGTTTGAGTTCCGTCACGATGTTCTCGGTGTAGGCACCGCGGATGAGGTCCAGCCATTTCTGGACATATTCCTCGTGCAGGAAGCGGTCGTCCTCAGCACGGAAGAACTCGTTCAGGTCGAACTCATCGAACTCACCCCGGGAGGCGATCTCGCTGATGCTGTCTGGCAGCTGGTATGTAAGCATCACCATCTTGGGAAGCTGCGCGTAGGGGTTATGCTCTCCCTGCCACGCTTCCTTGGCGGCCTGTTCGTCCGAATATGTCCAGTTGAATATCTGCTCTTCGATAAACTCACCCGTGGAGATGGCGCGGAACGGTGTTCCGGAAAGATAGAGGTATGCACCCGTACGCAGCGGCATCAATCCTTCGTCATACATCTCGCGGGCCTCCAGCTCCCGAGCCGAGGAAGCGTCCTCGGTGAGAATCTCGCAGACCTCTTCCGCACGACGCAGGGCAGGGTCTTTCCTGTCATAGAAGTTCTTGGCGTTCCTGCCCCACGCTCCGTAGTGATACTCGTCCAGAACTATGCAGTCCCATCCGACGGTCTGGATCCACTCGTTTGTGGCCTTGATGCCCCCGACGGAGTTCCTCCCCAGAACATCCTGAAAGGAGGCGAAGCAGACGAAAGGCCGACGTTCGTCCACACGGTTGAACTCACGGTCATCATGCTTCTGGCAGAACTGCCAGCCTTCAAAATCCTTATGGGTCAGAAGGTCTTCTTCCCAAGCGGTCTTGACAGCAGGTTTGAAAGTGAGAATCAACAACTTCTTCCAACCCATCCTGAGAGCCAGTTGATATGCGGTGAAGGTCTTTCCGAAACGCATCTTCGCGTTCCAAAGGAAGTGTGGGACAAGTCCCCGGTTGGACGGATCTTTCCTGAAGGCGTTGAAATATGCGGAGGTTTTCTCAACGGCTCGTTTCTGCTCAGGGCGTATCTCGAAGTCCTCGGTCCTTTCCATCATGTTGTCCTTCCCTGCCACAGCCGCCGCGATCGCCCTCTCGACTTCTCTCACACCGCAGACGCACCATTCCCCTTCAGGATTGGGAATATGATCCTTTCTGAGAATGTCTCGGACAAGTCGGTCATCAAACGTGGACCCGTCTTTGCGCATAGCCGGTCGCTCCAGAACTATCTTGAATTTCACGTGACTTGTCTGATTCTGTTCCCGCACGCGGATCTCTGCGGTGCGTGTGGTGTAGCCCACCTTAAGCCACCCCTTGTGGGCCGGGTAGTCAATATGCTCGTAGGCATATATGGTCGGGGTCGCGGTGACCCTGCCGCGAAGTAGATCTTGAGCTGACATTTATTCAATTATATTCGTGCGTCAAACATAGATACTATTCCATCGGACGGATCATAGAGTCGATGAACGCAATCTCCTCATCATCAAGTCCGTACTTCTTGTAAAGTTTTTCATCAGTCCAATGCTCTTTGAATGACACAAGAGGTATAAAATCAAAAACAGTTTTTGTTACCTGCATTGTTCCATGTCCGTAGTAAAGGAGAAACTGAAAGAAACGTGTATGAATATAATCATTACAATTCTTCATTTCCTCTTTATTGGCAAAAGGGCCGAGAAGCAAGAATGTTTCCGTGCACACTACGCCTGGCTCTCCAACAATCGGTTCCGGAGGGATGGTCGCATTGGTTGAGTATGTCGTGGTAAAGAAGAGTTTGTATTTATCAATAGACTCAGAGTTTTCCGTCACTGTTTCACGCGTGATATAACCTTGACAACGGCGAGCACCTCCCTTTATACCCTTTACGCCATGTATCAGTACGCTTCCGGAGAACTTTGTATCAGACAATTTTGCCTCTGGATATCTTCCGGGCTCGTTGAATAAGTATTTCCTGATGCCAAATGGGCGTGTCGAAGAGACAATAGAAGAAAACTTTCTTTCATTTTGAAATTTCTCTAAAATTGAGATTATTCGGCCATCTCTAATAACATATTCAGAGAATGTATTATGCAGATAGTGTTTAAACGTTGATTTTGTGCCGTTGTTTGCAGTATATACGTGTTCAGTTTTGCCATCATATTTCTCCTCCCACAAAAAATAGCAAACGCCTCCATCTATATGAACGCCCGGAAAACAAGTGCTCGCATCTTCATAATCATATAAATACCTCAAATGACTATCATGTGTCATCATTTTCCTGAACTTTTGAAGCCCTCTTCCTCCAACCATCCACTTAGATGGAATAATCATTGATAAAAACCTTGGCTTAAGTTTTAAAGCCTGTTCAACAAAGCGATTATAAATTGGCATCGCTGCATCAGTTGATGCTCCACTACCGTCACTCAGCTGGTACGGCGGATTGCCGATGATCACGTCAAACTTCATATTATCAAAGAATTGAGATGGATTTTCTGTGTGGATGAACATATAAGCATATTGCTCAGCATCAGAGCCTCGGTCATAGACCGCCTGGGACGCGCCACAATACTTGCACTTGCCGTTCTCCCACGTGTGGGAACGATTGGAGTAAAGAATATTCCCGCATTCTGTGCTGAACCGGGAGACACTGTATTTCCCGTCGGCGTGCATTGAGCAATAAAGCGACCGGCGGGAGAGATAGGATGTCAGTTCGGTGATGGCTATGCCAAAGACCTGATTGTGAAGAATATGATCGATACGTTTCTGACGGTCTGGAATATTCCTTTCCAAGCCTCGGTCCAGCCGTTTGACTATCTCACGGAGAAAGACTCCGCTCTTGCTGAACGGGTCCAGAAACTTTGTGTCAGGGCTCTGGAAAAGTTCTTGAGGAAGAAGATCAAGGATGCGGTTCGCCAGTTCCGGCGGAGTGAAGACCTCATCGTTGCTCAGGTTCGCCAGACAATTGAGCACATCCGGATTATAACTGTTTGTCGCCATAGGTTGTTGCGTTTATATTCAGAAAATGAACGGGAGAGTAGGTTTCGACAGGAACGTCCGAAAAGAGACCTACGCTTTCATATTCACCGACCAGGTAGGAGAATTCGTAGTCGCGTCGGTTGACTTTGTCGCCACCGATAAAACTCCATTCGGTGATGTGTATCCATTCATCAGGTTTGTCCGCTCGCTTGTAGGTAAGGGCATCGCCGTGGATGATGTTTTTGGAGAGGATGTAGCGGACAGCCTCGATGCACGCGTCCTTGCATTTTGATTTGAACAGCCGTGTGTACTGCTCCGTAAAGTAATTCAGGAGCCTCTCGCGGCACGCCAAGGTGTTGTCTTCCAGAATCTCGATGCCGTAGATGCTTGAGACCGCCCAGACGGCGTCGTGTTCGTACTGTAATTGGGTGTATAGCTTGGCGGTGACACGTGCCTTGCAGACGGCAAGCTTACGCCGGAGAATCTCGACAAGGAAGTTGCCGTCACCGCAAGCCGGCTCCAGGAAACGTGAGTCTATCCTCTCCGTCTCCGGCTTCACAAGGTCGAGCATCGCGTTCACCTCGCGGGGATTAGTGAAAACCTCGCCGTGAGCCGACACCCGTTCCTTGGACCTTATCTGGGTGTCCATTCTGCGCTTTCATTGGGCATTCGCGTCTTATTCGGGAAAGCGGTAACCTACGGCCACAAAAAAAGCGTGAACGTTCTTCATTCACACTTCAGGGCCGTAGGTGACCGCAATGATGAATAAGTCCGTCCACGCAAAGCGCAGACATTTACCGACTTATTCGGCCATTGCTTAGAAATTTCCTACGTTTCTGAAGTACCGAATAAATAGCAAATGCTAGTTATTTATCTAATACAATACCCCATTTTTGAGATATTGCGCCGCAAATTTAAGAATTTTCAAAGAGATAACCGCAAGAAATCTAGGAGTGTGCAATAATAAAAGTGACTTGTGACTTGATTTCAATTGATATTTGTGGCTGCAATCTAAATGACGTATTTTTGTGGCGACTAAGACTTTGTATTGCAATGTGTGAAACAGATAATACTTCAATTGACTATAAAGTATTGATATTTGATCCGGAGAAGTTTTCCGGAAAGGTTATCAATGGAGAGAGAGACGGACAGAGAAGATGCCGCTTCTGTGGCCGTATTTTGGATGAACAACATTTCACAAAGGAAGCTCATGCCATATCCATATCCTTGGGTAATACAAAATTCATCTGCGCTGATGAATGTGACGAGTGCAATGAATGGTTAGGGCGAAAGCTGGAAAATGATGTGACCATATTCTTTCAGATACCCCTATCTTTATATCTGGTTCCAAAGAGAAATGGGAAATGGAGGCAAATTACAGGCAGGAATTTCGAGATGCAGATGAGCAATGAACCCCACCCTTTTTCTGACATACCTATTCTTCGATTTCATGCGCGCGATTGGCAGGATGAAAATATTTCCGATGTAGCATCATTGATGAAGAACTTTGATCTTTCAAATAAGACCTTTGTTCCACAGAATGTTTACAAGGCTATCTGTAAATATGCTTTGAGTTTGATGCCTCATTCTCTAACCTTGCACTACCAGAAAACAATAGAATGGATTCAGAGTGACTCTTTTGAGCATTCGCTTCCCAAAATAAAGATGGCATCCTTCGACAGGGAGGGTAACGAACCTATTATGGCGCTATTCTTACGCAAAAATGATAACAAGCGATTTCCACTTTGCATAGCTTCACTTTGTGTAGCCAATATCCACCTGTTCTATTTACTTCCGTTCTCTGATGAGTCTGAAAGCACAGAATAAGATATTATTCTATTTGATTCTTTTTGGCTACAATTCACAAAAGCTGCTGCCCGTATTGATTCATATAAAGATTGTGAATTGTCAAACATGGAAAGGACTGTATTAGAATTTGAAACGGAACCTACTATCGAACCAGGAGCCACCCCCGTCTGGCTAAAAAAAGATGGCGAAACTGGTCAGTGGATCGTTGATGAAGAAAGCTAATAACAAATTCATTGCTGTCCACTAAAAGTTGTGGATATAGTTAAAAATTAAGGGAACTATATAGGAGTTGACTAACATTGGGCTTGTAGTACTGATCTTAAACAATCACGGTTAGTTGACAGTCAAGCGTAACAATCTGTATGTCAAAAGCTTAATCTCCATCTTAGTCATACAATATGACAGAAGATTCCTGGCTTATGTTTCGGGTGAAAAAGTGGATTTCCGCACCCGATGCCAATCTGAAATGTTGCCGCTGCCTCTTAGTTCGTTTGGTACACCAGAGCGTCCTACCGGTGTTCCGGACTTCCAGGTGTGGAAAACCACGCACATCTGAAACGCCATTGACCTGACAGCCAGCGAATTGCTCTTCAGGCGTGAATATGTTCGCACACCTGAGTGTTATGGGCATATCATAGAATAGTTTGCGGGGCCTCGGAACCGCACTATTTGCCTCGCTAATCTTAAAGGTACGTGTTGCCATTTTGCAAAACAGCGGCATACGATTATGCTTCTATGCCATTGTGAGGCACGGCCGTATGCCACCTATGGATACAGAAACCATAGGCGGCATATCCAAGGCCTCTCGTCGTATTTAGGGCTGGTTTGTGTGCCGCCATATTCACAAAATGTGGGCGTTGTCAGCACGTATGTAACTGTTTGGTGACTGCTTGCATACCAGTCAACTGCTATATAGTTATTGTTTTATAGTCCTGAAGTTTAAATAATTGCAGCCTGTCAACATTAGCTGTGCAACGATTAGTATGTCAGGGGATTAATTTCCATCCTGGCAATATAATAACATAACAGACAAGGTCTGGCAGAAGATTTCGGGCTTATGCTTCGGGTGAAAAAGTGGCTTTCCTTCCCGGCACCAATCAGGAATGTTACCTCACGCCGATTTCATCGTGAATTTACGAAACGCTTTCAGCCCAAAGCCTGATAGAAGCGTCTTGAGGGCATATTGACGTGAAAATCTTGTATTCCGAGTTTCGGGTTTTTCAGCCCGATCAGACCTCTGTGGGCATAGGAACATTATGTGGCTGAAAGCATTTTGTAAAATCTTGACTGTCCGCAAGTGGCTTTTGCGGGACGATACTGATTCCGTACATTTCCTGTCTTGCAAAACAATTGGAGACCATTCTTCCAGGTATGAAAAACTATGCGCACCTGAAACATCAACCATCTGATTACTATCGACTTAACATTTTAGGTGCGAGTGTATTCGCACACCTAGGAGTCGATGCCCGCGGTACAGGGCGTTCTATTGGTGTTCCGAACTTCCAGGTGCGAGAAACCATGCGCACCTGAAACATCAACCATCTGATTACTATCGACTTAACATTTTAGGTGCGAGTGTATTCGCACACCTAGGAGTCGATGCCCGCGGTACAGGGCGTTCTATTGGTGTTCCGAACTTCCAGGTGCGAGAAACCATGCGCACCTGAAACATCATCGGCATGACGAACAATATGTTACTCTTCCAGGTGCGAATATGTTAGCGCACCTGAGTGTTTTTGGCATATTATGGAATAGGCTGCGGAGCCTCGGAGCCGCGCTATGTGCCTTGTTAATCTTAAAGGCACTATATGTCGTTAAAAAACACAATTATCGGCTGCCCGAGATCATCCGGACGTTGGTGCGATACGGAAAAAGATAGCCAACAGAACAGAACTCCCGCTGCCCGCGATCATCCGGACGTTGGTGCGATACGGAAAAAGATAGCCAACAGACCAGAACTCCCAATGATGAAAGTTAGTCAACGGGCATATAGTCCCCCTTTTGTTTTTATCTGAACACTTCCACGCTTGCCTCGGATCTGGCCATTGGAGTGGTACCACCATAGACTACGTGCAATTGCGAGGGCTTGGCTCCTGAATATTTTGACCAGTATTTCAGTCCATCCAGGAACGATTCATTGAATGTCTCCGCTGACTTTATCTCAAACGCGTCCTCTTTGTCACTATCTCTGTAGATCAGGTCCACTTCATTGCCGGCACTGTCTCTCCAAAAAGAAACCGAAGGCTCTATTATTCCTTTATTGAAATCATTTTTGATAAAGTCTGCCACAACCATATTCTCAAAGAGATTCCCCCTAAGATAATGAGTGTTCATTTGGGTCTCAGTTTTTATCTCAAGAAGAGAAGCGGCGAGTCCCGTGTCATAGAAGTACAGTTTCGGAGTCTTCACCAGGCGCTTTGAATAATTTTTATGGTCTGGCTTAAGAAGGAATATGATATAGCTTGATTCCAGAATTGAGAGCCAGGAGTCAACTGTGGGCACAGATATTCCGCAATCATTTGCCAGTGAAGACTTGTTCAGAAGCTGTCCGGTTCTTGCCGCGCAAAGTTTAAGAAATCTGGTGAATTTGCCGAGGTCGGTGATGTCTTTGATGTTTCTCACATCACGCTCGACATACGTTTTGATGTAGTTCGGATAATAATCGGTTGGCGAAATACCTTTATCGTACAGACACGGATAGCACCCGTTAAGCAGTTTCGCATCTGTGGATTCAGGAAAGATACCACCGTCTTTCATCTCTTGCCTTGAAAAAGGAAGGAGGTGGAGCAATCCTACCCGACCGGCCAGCGATTGATCCACGGCTTCCATAAGTTGCAGATTCTGAGAACCTGTGAGAATGTACATTCCGTCACCTCCTACATCATCGCTGTGTGTCTGAAGATAGGAGAGCAAGGACGGAACTCTTTGAACCTCATCGATGATGGTTTTGTCTGGATAAGTCGAGATGAAACCGCGCGGATCGCTTTCAGCGAAAGCGCTACGGCTTTCTGCTTCATTGTTCTTAATATCACGCCACTACAGTTTTCTTGCAAATTTAAGATTTGATTTTATGATTTGCAAGAAACCTTCGTGAAGAATCACGTGTCGGCGCTTCGGCAAGTTCAGCGACCGGCTATACCTCAACGCACCAACCGTGCGGATCCTCCTCTATGCCGTCCTGAATGCCACGGATGCGATCATAAAGGGCGCGGCTTTTTCTACCACACTCCGTTCCGGAAGGCATTACATAGGTGCGTGAAACCTCGGAGCCCTCCAGAAGAGGCTTGTCGTCGATAGAGCGGATGGGGGTGATCACCACCGCTGTGCCGCAGGCGTTGACCTCATCGAACTCGGCAAGTTCCTCGACCGGAATCGGCCTCATCTCCACCTTCATTCCGAGATCCTCGGCGATGGTGCGGAGAGACTTGTTCGTGATTGAAGGCAGAACACTGCCGGATAGCGGGGTCACATAGGTGTCGCCCTTGATGCCGATGAAGTTGGAAGACCCGAACTCATCAATCCTCGTCTTGGTGGCGGGGTCGAGGAACAGCAGCTCCGTATAACCCTGAGAATGAGCCAGATTGTAAGGATAAAGAGACATCGCGTAGTTCGCGCCTATCTTGTAGGAGCCGGTACCGTCAGGAGCGGCCCTATCGTAGTCACGCGAGATGACAGCGGTCACCGGCGTAAGCACCCCAGCCTTGGCATACGTGCTGACAGGAGCACACATAACCGAAAACAGAACCTCGCTTGAGGAGCAGATGCTCAGCTGCGGGTCAATGCCTTCGAGCACAGGACGCAGGTACATGGACGCATTATGTCCGTACGGAGGGAGAAAATCCAGATTGGCTTTCACACACATCTCGCACATTTTCAGGAACAGTTCCTCGGAAGGAGCGGCCATCGAAAGACGGTCGGCACTGCGCCGGAGACGTCTGGCGTTCTCGTCCGGCCTGAAAAGGCGGACCTTTCCGTCCCTGCCACGGAAAGCCTTAAGCCCCTCAAAGCAGGAATTACCATAGTGAAACACCCCGGCGAAAGCGTTGAAATGGAAATCGAAATCGTCGGTAAGTTGGGGTTCAGACCATTGCCCGTCGCGGTAGAGGCTGAAGACAATGGCGTTTGTCTTTCTGTAATGGAAGCCGAGGCTTCCCCAGTCAAGTTCGTTCATATCAATACATTAATTATCGTTCTCTATCAACTCCGCGACCTTGTCACCCACCTCTGACGTACCCAAAGGACGAGCTCCGAAGGAAGCCAGGTCCTCGGTGACGAAACCACGGTCAATGCTCTCACCGACAGCTTTGCGGATCGCCGCGCCCTCGCGCTTCAGCCCGAAAGCGTACTCGAACATCATCGCGGCTGAAAGGATTGTGGCAAGGGGATTGGCCACATCACGTCCCGCGGCCTGGGGATAGGAGCCGTGGATCGGTTCATAGACACCGGTATGTTCTCCAAGCGATGCCGACGCGAGCAGTCCCATCGAACCGGAGATGCAGCTGGCCTCATCGGTCAGGATGTCCCCGAACGTGTTCTCGGTGACGAGTACATCGAAGAAGCGTGGGCCGGTGATCAGTTTCATGGCAGCGTTGTCAACGTACATATAGTCAGTCTGAACTTCCGGATATTCAGGAGCCATCTCTTGGGCCACCTGCCTCCAGAGCCTCGAAGACTCCAGCACATTCGCCTTGTCCACCACCGTCAGATGCTTACGGCGAAGCATCGCCAATGAATATGCCTTACGCAGGATCCGCTCAACCTCATAGCGGTGGTAGATGTTGGTGTCGTACGCTGTGTCGCCGCCGTCCAAACGGCCTTTCTCTCCGAAATACATACCGCCTGTAAGTTCCCTGACGCAGACGAAATCCGCGCCTGAGGCGATCTCCGGCCTGAGCGGTGAACGATCCAGCAAACTCGGGAAGGTCTCCACCGGCCTGATGTTGGCATAAAGTCCAAGTTCACGCCTCATCGCAAGGAGTCCCTGTTCGGGACGAACCTTGGCTGTGGGATCGTTGTCATATTTCGGATCCCCGACGGCCCCGAACAGAACCGCGTCACTGTCAAGGCACACTTTCAGGGTCTCCTCAGGAAAAGCGGATCCGCAAGCGTCTATCGCGCAGGCTCCGACAAGCGCGGATCTGTACTTGACCTCGTGTCCGAAACGCCGGCAGACCGCATCAATGGCCTTCACGGCCTGTTCCACCACCTCCGGGCCGACACCGTCACCGGGCAATTTTGCTATGTTCAGTTTCATATTCTTCAATCTTGTCTTTATGTTCAAGCAGATAATCTATGTCGTCAAGCGCGTTCTCGAAGCAATACTTCTTGTAGGCGCTTATCTCGAAACGCTCTGAACTGCCGTCGGACAAAAGGGTCACTTCCTGAGACGGGAGGTCTATGCGAAGTCTCACTGCGGGATCGGCCGAGATCGCGGAGAAAATCTTTTTAAGGAAATCCGGACTGACCTGGACCGGCAGCACGAAGCTGTTGAGTTCATTGTTGCGGTGGATGTCGGCGAACGAGCTTGACACCACAGCTCTGAATCCGTAGCCGGCGATAGCCCACGCGGCGTGCTCGCGGCTTGATCCGGATCCAAAGTTGGCTCCGGCCACGAGGATGCACCCGCTGTAACGAGGATCATTTAGCACGAAGTCCTTTATCATGCTTCCGTCCGGAGCGTACCTCCAGTCACGGAAAAGGTTTTCTCCGAAGAACTTCTCATCCCTTGTCGTAGCCTTGAGAAAACGGGCCGGGATGATCTGGTCAGTGTCCACATTCTCTATCGGAAGAGGAATGCAGCCACTCTCTATTATGTTGAATTTCTGTTTCATAACAATTCTCTTGGGTCAGTGATACATCCTGTCACCGCCGCGGCGGCGGCAGTCAAAGGACTTGCAAGCATCGTCCGTGCGCCCGGGCCCTGACGTCCCTCGAAATTACGGTTGCTTGTGGAAACGGCATATTTTCCGGCCGGGATCTTGTCCGCATTCATCGCAAGACAGGCCGAACAGCCAGGCTGGCGGATCTCGAATCCGGCATCCGCAAGAATCCTGTCAAGTCCTTCTTCCTCAATCTGACGTCTGACGGCCCACGAACCGGGCACGAGCCAGGCCGTGACCCCATCCGCCTTCCTGCGGCCTTTAACGACCGAGGCGAAGGCACGGAAGTCCTCAATCCTGCCGTTGGTGCAGGCTCCGAGAAACACATAATCGATCTTGTGCCCAAGAAGCCTTTCTCCGGCGGAGAAGCCCATATAGTCCAGCGCCCTCTGAGCCGTGTCATACGGAATGGTTCCGTCAACCGGCATACCCATGCCCGGATTCGTTCCGTAAGTGATCATTGGACTGATGTCCGCGGCGTCGAACAAATATTCCTTGTCAAAGACAGCGTCGTCTCCGCTGCGAAGGGTTCTCCAATATTCCACCGCCTTGTCCCAGTCTTTCCCCTTAGGAGAGAACTCACGGCCTTTGAGATAGGCGAAAGTGGTCTCGTCTGGGGCCACGAAACCTCCGCGGGCTCCCATCTCGATCGACAGGTTGCAGAGTGTCAGACGACCTTCCATCGAGAGGCCGCGGATTGCCGAGCCGGCATATTCAATAAAGTACCCGGTGGCACCTGAAGTAGTCAACCTCATCATAAGATAGAGGGCCACATCCTTGGCGCTCACGCCTTTACCGAGTTCTCCCTCTACCCTTATCCTCATCGAGCGCGGTTTCTGCTGAAGGATGCACTGGGTGGCAAGCACCATCTCGACCTCGCTCGTGCCTATTCCGAAAGAGACAGCTCCGACAGCTCCGTGGGTGGATGTGTGCGAGTCTCCGCAGACGATTGTCATTCCAGGCAACGAAAGTCCTTTCTCCGGACCGACAACGTGGACAATACCGTTGTCCGGACTCATCATCGGATAATGGACCAAACCGAATTCAGCCGCGTTCCGTTCCAAAGTCTCCACCTGACGACGGCATACATCATCCGCGAAAGCAGTCCCTTCCGTCGGGATGTCGTGGTCAGGCATACATATTATTCTCTCCGGGCGCAGAATACCGCAGCCACGCTTCCTTATGCCCTCGAAGGCTTGAGGACTGGTCACTTCGTGACAGTAAAGCCTGTCTATGTAGAGCTGAGTGGGACCACCGTCGATGACGGACACGATGTGACTGTCCCAAATCTTGTCGAAAAGTGTGTTCATCCCCTGAATTTGTTTATGCAGTCAATGAACGCCTCCACAGACGCGGTGACGATGTCGGTGTCGGCTCCGAAGCCATAATACACGTGGCCGTCATGCTCGACCTGCATGTGAACCTTGCCCACATCATCGGAGCCTTTGGTGATGTTCTGTATGGTGAACTCCTTGATGACCATCTGACGCCTGATGATGATCTTGAGGGCGTTGATCGCCGCGTCAACCGGACCGTTGCCTCTGGAAGCGGCCTCGAATTTCTCACCGGCTATGTCAAGACCGACACTTGCGATAGGTCTCAGACCCTTGCCGCTGGTCACCTGGAGGTACTCAAGCTTGACGTGATGGTCCTCAGCCCTGTCGGCTCCGGCGAGCACAAGGAGATCATCGTCGCTGACCTGCTTCTTCTTGTCGGCCAGTTTGAGGAACTCATCGTAAAAAGCGTCAAGTTTCTGGCCTTCCATCTTGATTCCAAGAACCTCCAGACGGTATTTAAGGGCGGCGTGGCCGCTTCTGGCGGTAAGCACGATGTCGTTGTCGTCAATCCCCACTTCCTTAGGGTTAATGATCTCGTAGGTACTGACATTCTTGAGAACTCCGTCCTGATGGATGCCTGAAGAGTGCGCGAAGGCATTGCGCCCGACTATGGCCTTGTTCGCCTGAACAGGCATATTCATAAGGTTCGAGACCATTCGGCTCACCGGTGTGATTCTGGTCGTGTTGATGTTGGTCACGAGAGGGATGTCGCTGTGGCTCTTGATGATCATAGCGATTTCCTCCAGAGCCGTGTTGCCGGCACGCTCGCCAACACCATTGACGGTGACCTCGCACTGGCGGGCCCCGGCAAGAAGTCCGGACATTGTGTTGGCGGTGGCCATACCGAGGTCGTTGTGGCAATGGGTCGAGATGACAGCCTTGTCAATCCCATCCACATTGTCAACAAGATACTTGATCTTAGCGGCGTACTCGGAAGGGAGACAGTAGCCTGTCGTGTCAGGAATATTCACGACCGTGGCCCCGGCCTTGATGGCCGCCTCAACCACTCTGGCAAGATACTCATTGTCAGTGCGTCCCGCATCCTCGGCGTAGAACTCCACATCCTCGACATACTTCTTGGCATATTTCACAGCCCTGACGGCACGCTCAAGAATCTCCTCCCTGGTGGAATTGAACTTGTACCTTATGTGGGAGTCGGAAGTTCCGATTCCCGTGTGTATCCTCTTGTGTTTGGCGTATTTAAGCGCTTCCGCGGCAACATCGATGTCTTTCTCCACGGCACGTGTCAACGCACAGATCGTCGGCCAGGTGACGGCCTTGGAAATCTCCACGACCGAATTGAAATCCCCAGGACTGGAAACAGGGAAACCCGCCTCAATGACATCTACTCCCAACTCTTCAAGGGCCTTTGCCACCTGGATTTTCTCCACAGTGTTGAGTTGGCACCCCGGCACCTGCTCGCCATCACGCAAAGTGGTGTCAAAAATGAATATTCTGTCTGAACTCATCTGAAAAACGGTAATTACACTAACTGATAGCTAAATTCGTATTTTGTTTTGTGAAAAACAACATTATGGCCTATTTATGCCTCTTCTCAAGTTCCTTTTCCAGGTCGGCGATGCCGTAGCCTTTGCTGACCAAAAGTACAAGAAGGTGGTAGACAAGGTCGGAGGCCTCGTAGATCATCCTTTCATCATCCCCTTTCACGGCCTCGATGACGGTCTCGACGGCCTCCTCGCCGACTTTCTGTGCCATTCTCGGAGTCCCTGCCTTGAACAGTGACGTGGTGTAGGACTTCTCCGGCATCTGCTCGTGACGGCCTTTGATCACACTTTCAAGCTCGCGGATAAAACCGAGACTGGTAGGCACGGCGTCCCCCCAACAGGTCTTCGTGCCTTTGTGGCAGACCGGCCCGTCAGGAATGGCGCGGACAAGAAGGGTGTCCGAATCGCAGTCTACCGCAATGGAGACAAGATGAAGGAAGTTGCCGCTGGTCTCCCCTTTCGTCCAAAGAGTCTGGCGGGAGCGGCTGAAGAATGTCACCAGACCGCTTGTCTGTGTCTTTTCGAGAGCCTCGGCGTTCATATAGCCGAGCATCAGAACCTGAAGGGTGTTCCGGTCCTGAACGATGGCCGGCACAAGTCCGTCAGCACCGGCTTTAAGAGTTTTAAAATCAATCATATTCATTAAGTTCGTTATATTCTTACTTTCACTCCGTGTGAGCGGAGGGTTCTTTTCAAATCGGGAATGGAGATTTCGCCGTAATGGAATATGCTCGCGGCGAGGGCGGCGTCAGCCCGGCCGGTGGTCAGGACTTCCTCGATGTCAGCGACGCTTCCCGCCCCACCGGAGGCTATCACAGGGATGGTAAGTTCCTCAGCAAGATGGGAATATGCCTGCACGGCATAGCCGTTCTTGGTGCCGTCATTATCCATTGAGGTAAAGAGGATCTCGCCGGCGCCGAGGTTCTGGACTTCTTTGGCCCAGAAATACAACTCCTTGTCGGTCGGTGTCTTGCCGCCGTGGGTCATTACCTGCCAGTAAGTATTTTTGTTAAGGGATGTCGCTTCGACAGGCTCAGCGGCAGTTCCCGAAGCGACCATCCTCGCGTCAATCGCCACGACAACAAACTGGGAGCCGTAGCGGGAAGCGATCTTGGAAATGATCTCCGGATGAAACACCGCCGCCGTGTTGATCGTGATCTTGTCCGCCCCGGCATCCAGAAGCCTGGCCGCATCCTCAAACGAAGATATTCCCCCACCCACAGTGAACGGAATGTCAATCCGTTCCGCAATCCGAGAGACCAGATCCGTGAAAGTTCGTCGTCCTTCCGATGACGCGCTGATGTCCAGATAGACCAACTCGTCAGCCCCCTGCTCAGAGTAGAAAGCTCCCATCTCCACAGGATCGCCCACCTCACGCAAGCCCTCGAAATTGATCCCTTTCACTACCTGTCCGTTCTTCACGTCCAGACAAGGTATAATTCTCTTCGCCAACATATTACCTGAACAAATCCTCAAGTTTCACTCGTCCTTCATAAATAGCTTTTCCGACAATGGCCGAGCGAAGTCCAGATCTTCTCAATTCCTCCAGATCCTCATAGCTGGACACGCCCCCGCTCACGATGATCTCCACGTCCGGGAACTGTTGCTGAAGGCCGGCATAGAACTCCAGATTCACGCCCTGCAACATCCCGTCCCTCGAAACTTCCGTCACAATAGCCTGACGCACAAGTCCTTCAAAAGACTCCATAGCCTGCACGGCTGACATCGGGACAGTCTCCTTCCAACCGTGCGTCGCGACCAGACCATTCTTCAGATCCAACCCAAGGATGATTTTTTCCCCATAGCGGCCAAGCCATTTCTTGAATATGTCAGGTTCAGTAAAGGCCACGCTTCCGCAGATGACATATTCAGCCCCGGCATCCAGAACCGCCTTCAAAGACTCCTCCGACTTCACTCCGCCGCCAAACTCAACTTTCAGACCGGTCGCATTGGTTATATTCCTTAGCACATCCAGGTTCTTCGGACAGGCAGCCTTTGCACCTTCCAGATCAACAAGATGCAGCCTTGTCGCGCCGGCCCGCTCAAAACTTTTCGCCATCTCGACAGGGTTGTCCGAATATACTTTCTCTTTCGCGTAGTCCCCTTGAGTGAGGCGCACGCACCGGCCGCCGATTATGTCTATGGCCGGGATTATGTTAAAATTCTTCATATTCAATAAAATTCTTTAATATCTCAGCCCCGACCGAACCGCTCTTCTCCGGATGAAACTGCGTCCCGAAGAAATTGTCCCGCTGGAGCGCCCCGCTGAAACGGACACCGGCATAGTCAGTCGCGGCGACAGTCTGATCCGGGAATATTCCCGCGCTGTACGAATGCACATAATAGACGAACGAATCTTCGGGAATATTCCTGAAAAGCGGGCCGCGCAGCCCGGAGATTGTATCCCACCCGGTGTGAGGGATCTTGACACCGGGAGTTTCCGGGAAGCGGGTGACTTTCGGGGTGAATATTCCAAGACATTCCGTGTCGCCCTCCTCGCTTGAAGCGCACATCAGCTGCATTCCGATGCATATTCCTAAAACAGGTTGGGTCAATGACTTTATGACTGGTGCCAAGCCTGTGGACTCCAAGGCTTTCATAGCGGAGGAAGCCTCCCCAACTCCCGGCAGGATCACGTGGTCGGCGCGGCGGATCATCTCCGGATCAGCGGTCAGCACATATTCCGCTCCAAACCTTTTCAGAGCGTTTTCGACCGAGCGTATGTTGCCGGCTTTGTAGTCAATTATCGCTATCATAGGATGCCTTTGCTTGATGGTAGTTCGTAAGGGAACGGGGTCTTGGCGACCGCCATTCTTAAAGCTCTGGCGAAGGCTTTGAAGATTGCCTCGGCCTTGTGATGCTCGTTCACGCCCTCCGCCCAGATGTGCAGGTTGCATTTCGCTCCGGCGCAGACAGACTGGAAGAAATGGCTGAACATCTCGGTCGGGACATCGCCGACCTTCTCACGTTTGAACTCCGCGTTCCATTTGAAATCAATACGCCCTCCGAAGTCCATCAGGACAGCGGCGTCACAGTCGTCCATCGGGAGGACGAAGCCGTAGCGGGCCATGCCGAGTTTCGAGCCGAGCGCGGCGTTGATCGCTTCTCCGAAGACGATTCCGACATCCTCAATCGTGTGATGTTCATCCACTTGCAGATCGCCTTTCGCATTGATTGAAAGTGCCACGCCGCCGTGGTTCGGGATCTGATCAAGCATGTGGTCGAAGAAAGGGAGACCGGTGGAAATGTGTCCGGAGCCTCCGATGGAATCCAGATCCAATTCAAGGGCAATCTTTGTCTCTTTGGTATTACGGACAATTCGGATATGTCTTTCGCCTAATATTTCCATACCGGGGGTGGTCGCTTCGACAGGCTCAGCGACCGAAGAGGACAGCAGCCGAAGCAGTCTGTCATTCTCCACCGGAGTGCCGACTGTGATGCGAAGGCACCCCTCGCAACCTGAGACCTTGGAACGGTTCCGCACAATGACTCCTCCCGCAAGCAGCCTCTCGTAAACCTCATCCGGATTCTCAAACCTAACCAACAAAAAGTTAGCGTCACTTGAATATATTCCCTTGACCTCCGGGCATTTGGCCAATTCTTTTTCCAAGCGGAACCGCTGCCCCACAATCTCGGCTACAGCCTTGTCCTTGGCCGCCTCGTCAAGTTTCATCAATGCCATCTTCTGAGCCAGAACATTGATGTTGTACGGATATTTGACTTTGGACATCAAAGCGATGACAGCAGGATCCGCGATCGCCAATCCAATTCTGAGACCTGCCATACCCCAAGCCTTTGAAAGCGTCTGAAGCACAATCAGATTGGGGTATCTCTTGACCAAAGATGTCAGCGAAGGCCTGACCGAAAAGTCGATGTAAGCCTCATCCAGCACCACCACGCCGCCGAACCTTTCAAGAATATCCTCGATCTGCTCCACCGGGAACGAGTTTCCTGTCGGGTTGTTCGGCGAGCAGATGAACATCAGCCTTGTCTTGGAGTCCGCCGCGGAAAGCATCGCCTCTGTGTCCATTGAGAAATCCGGCCTCAGCTGGACTTTCCGGAATTCAATGTCGTTCATCGCGGCTGCCACCTCGTACATCCCGTAACTCGGAGCGATGGACACGGCATTGCTTGCTCCCGGTACGCAGAACACACGGTAAACAAGGTCAATCGCCTCGTCGCTCCCGTTGCCGATGAACAGGCTATCCGCAGAAATTCCTTTGATTTCCGCGACCTTGGCCTTCAAGGCTTTCTGATGTGGGTCCGGATACCGATTGATGCCATTGTTGTAAGGATTCTCGTTGGCATCCAGAAATATTTCCGGCTGGTTCGAGCCACAGTCGTCCCGGGCGGTCGAATATGCCTCAAGACCTAAGATGTTTGGCCTTACGAGTTTAAGAACGTCTTCTATATTCATTACTGATTATTTTTCAAGTCTTACTTCAACCGCGGCGGCGTGAGCGTCAAGCCCTTCGGCCAAAGCCATTGTACGGATTGTGTCCCCAAGTCCAGACAAACCCTCACGCGAAATCTCCTGAATCGTCATCTTCCTCATAAACGCATCCAGATTCAACCCGCTGAACGAACGCGCCCAACCACTCGTCGGCAAAGTATGATTCGTTCCTGAAGCATAATCACCGGCGCTTTCAGGAGAATAATTTCCAATGAATATGCTCCCGGCGGCTACCACCTTATCCGCCACGCTCCAAGGATCACGCATAGATATGATGAGATGTTCAGGAGCATATTCATTGGCGAAATCGATGATGTCCTCACGGCTCGTAAGAACGACCATCCGACTGTGATCCAACGCTTTGGCAATGATACTTCCCCGACTCAGCCTTGCGGTCTGTCTTGCGACTGCATCCACCACGGATTTTGCGATAGCCTCCGATGTGCAGACTAGAATCGACTGGCTGTCCGGCCCGTGCTCCGACTGGGAGAGGAAGTCAGCTGCGACGAACTCAGGATCAGCGGTCCCGTCAGCCAGCACCATAACCTCTGACGGACCGGCCGGCATATCGATCGCTGCGACCGACAGCCCGACCATCTGCTTGGCCTTCATCACATAACGATTGCCAGGGCCGAAAATCTTGTCGCATTTGGCGAGCGTCTCCGTTCCATAAGCCATAGCCGCAATGGCCTGAGCGCCACCGATTTTGAATATATTCCTGACTCCACAGACCGAAGCCGCATAGACTATGACAGGATTGGCTTTCCCATCCTTGTCAGGAGGTGTGCAGAGAACGATTTCAGGGCAGCCAGCCACGGAGGCAGGGACGGCCAGCATCAGAACCGTCGAGAACAAAGGCGCGCGCCCGCCAGGAATATACAGTCCGACCCTACGGAGCGGAACGGCCTTCTGGTAGCAGACGACACCGGGTGAAGTCTCAACCTTAACTGTTTGCGGCATCTGCGCGCTATGAAATTTCCTGATGTTTGAATATGCCTGTGCGATGGCCGCCTTTAACTCTGGTGAAACGGAAGCGGTGGCTTCCGCGATTTCCTTGTCGCTGACTTTCAAGGCTTCAACAGAAGTGAAAACTATGTTGTCATAGCGGGACTCCAGATCCAGAACAGCCTTGTCGCCTTGTGTCCGGACATATTCAAGGGTGGCTCTTACGCTTGCATCGATGTCGGAATCGCTTTCAGCGGCCCTTGAGATCAGCTTCGGCCATTCGATCCGGGGAGGGTTATTGTATATTGGGGTCACTGAGCTTGTCGGAGTGACCGTACAATCAAAATTCCGCATAAAAAAACGAATAAATATTCAACACCTACAAAACCATCTTCTCAACCGAGAGCACAAGAATCCCTTCCGCGCCAATCTCCTTCAAACTTTCGATCTTCTCCCACAAAACGCTCTCATCCACAACGGAATGCAGTGAAGACCACCCGCTTTGCGCAAGCGGCAGCACAGTCGGGCTCCTCATCGCCGGAACAATCTGGATGGCATCCTCGATCCGGTCGTCGGGGATATTCATCAACAGGTATTTCTTTCCACGGCTGTCCCGGACAGCGTTAAAGCGGAACTTTATCTGTTCCAGAAGTTTAGTCTTTTCATCCGAAAGATTGCCACCCGAAATCAGCACCGCCTCCGAGAACACCACCTTCTCAACCTCCTTGAGCCCGTTGCTCACAAGCGTCCCGCCGGAAGATACGATATCGAAGATAGCATCGCTCATACCAACGGTCGGAGCGATCTCCACAGAGCCTGCGATAACGTTGATCGATGCATCTATTCCTTTATCTTTCAGAAATTTGCTCAAGATGTTCGGGTACGATGTAGCTATCCGCTTACCGTTGAAATATTCCAGTCCGGTATATTCTTCAGACTTGGGGATCGCCAAAGAAATGCGGCACGGTCCAAAGCCCAGACGGTCAACAACCTCCACTGCCTCACCCCTCTCGCAGACTTCATTGTAGCCTACGATACCCAAATCCGTCACGCCTTGAGCGACTGCCTGTGGAATGTCATCGTCTCTCAAATAGAGTATCTCAGCCGGGAAATTACTGGATCTGGACAGGAATTTCCGCTTGGTGTCATCCACCTCGATACCGGCCTCACGCAGCAGTGTGAGGCTTTCTTCACTTAAACGGCCTTTGGCCTGAATCGCGATTCTTAACATTTGTCGTTCGTTTGATAAAAAAGGCCCGCCACCAAAACGGAAGCGAGCCTTGACCTTAATATCCCTCATAAACAGATACCCACGACAAAGTCACCTCCGCTTCTGGCGATGGTGAAGATGTAGGTGGATATGATTGAAACTTCTCATTCTATTAGTTCAACACGGCAAATATCGGAAAAATATTCTAAAAGACAAGATTTTTTGACAAAATATTCACTAAACCATGACACTAAAATGAATATCTCACCACTCCAAGGATTCTATGATTGATGATCAGATGCTCCCCCATATTAGCCAACCCTCTGGCATTCAACTCATTCATCTGTCCATAAATCACGCCTGTGCTATTATATTCAATGGCGCATGTAAGTCTTTCGAGATTGAACGCGACCGCCGGAGCGACACGAAACATGTAGTGGATATTCTTGAAGCCTCCATCAAAGTAATAGATGTAGGCGGTCTTCGCATAACCTGTCTCGTCATCTGTGATCAGGTCATGACCGGCACCCAACGCCGTCATGCCTCCGGCGAACAGGATGAATTGCCATTGCTGGCCATAACTTGCCGAGGCGAATCCTGTGACCGACCTTAGAGGGGTGTACTTGTACTTATAATCGTCCGACTTGTCATAGACAGCATAACCTCCCATAAGTCGGAGATGATCCCCACCCGAGGCAAGAACGGCCTTGGCGTTGACTTTGAACATACCCTTGCTGAACTCGAAACAGGCCATCGGACTGATCATGGAAATGCGGTCCTTGACTTTAGTTCCGACATCATGGTAATAGGTCAAATCGGTCGTGCGCCAACGAGGAACCAAACTTATGAAATCCGCTCCGACCCTGGCCTTGATGTACTTTGATGAATATGTCAGGCCAGCGTACAATTCCGGGACAAGGCCATACTTGACATAGTCAGCTGATGGTCCTTGTGGTCCCGTAGGCATGAACTCCATCGGATAAAGAAGCCCCGCCGTGAAAGTGAAGCGATCCATCAGATTAGTCTCAAACATCAACTGAGGGCTTCTTGCGTATGGATTGAACGGGGCACCGGCCTCATAGCCGACACTGTATGGCATGTCCAAGGACATAGGATGCCATGCATGGCCAGCCTTGACAGACACAGACTTGAAAAAGTCACCGAGATTGTCCCAGTTAAACTTGAGGTAAGCCTCTCTGAGACTCAGCGACGCGGAGCCTCCCGTCAACAGATAGAAATCCGTCTCCAGTTTTCCGGTTACATTGAACGATCCGTACCTGAATCCGGTAAGGTTCACTCCAAGACGTGTCGTGATGGCGGACATTTTTATGGAAGGGTTGTACCAGATGTCGTTGCCTTCCAGATTTATCTTCTTGTCGTAAGGAACATAATAAAACAAGTCCTCGGTGTCGGCCTTGGAGTCGCGAGCGTCGAAAATGGCGCTCGCGCGGAAAAAGCCGTATGGTTCAAGATGATTGGTCAACTTCACCAGATGGCTTTGTGCCTCAGATGGTAAAGCGGTAAGTGACAGGGCGATGGCCGATGCCAGCATTGGGATTATCTTATTCATAGCGTCAATCTTTCCGTGCAAGGCCGACAACAGCCTTGACTTGTCAAACAATAATATTAGAAAGTAAACTTGACCAGAGCCTGGATACGATGGTTGGTGATCCAGTGGAGATTGTCCTTGGCAAGGCCGTTGGCGCCGATGCATTTCACACCGTCAATAGTCTTGTAATCACCATATTGTACACTTGTGAGCTCATATTCAAGACCGATCGCGAACTTGCCGATGTTGTGGATCACGGTAGGTGTGAGCCTCCACATCTGGTTCATATTCGAGAAGCTGTTCTTGCTGAAATAGAGGTTTGCGGCAGGAGCGTAGCCGTCCTTGGCGCCGTAGAGATCGTCTTTCGTTCCGAAATTCTTCACATAGCCAGCAAAAAGGATCCACTGTGTCTTCTTTCCGTGCATAAGGCTCACCCAAGTGGAAGAGTTGCGGGTAGGGGTATATTCATAACTTATACCGTCATCCTTCACACCGGATATACCATAGCCACCATTGAGGTTGAAATGCTCTCCAGCTTCTGCGAAAGTAGTCTTGAACTTTGCGGAGAACAGCCCATGCTTATACTGACCATAGACAAACGGAGTGAAAGTCGTGATACGATCACTTACCTTTTTGGTTCCTTCCGCATTTATAGTTCTTGGTTTGATTGACAGCATATTCACACCCGCCTTGAAAAGGAAGCCCTCACTACTGTAGTTCAATCCGAGATAGAGTTCTGGAGTACAGCTGTACTTGATGTAGTTGGCAGAGGCACCGTTAGGACCGGCAGAAGTATACTGCATCTGCCAAATAGCAGATCCAGTCAACGAGAGCACATCGCTCAACTTATAGTCGAACTTGACCTGAGGCGTGCGGCTGAACGGTCCGAAAGGAGCTCCGGTGTTGAGGGAGAACACATCCGGCATATCAGCGGCCATCGGATGCCAAGCCTGACCGGCGGTAACCAACCAATCATTCTTTCCGACAGTGACGTATGCCTGACGAAGACGGAGGACGGCCGTTCCGGTGACACCTGAGAGACCGTTGTAGAAGTCAGTCTCGATCTTGGCTCCAAACTTCAAACCATTATATTCATAACCTGTCACATTGAGTCCGATTCTGGAAGTGATGGCGGCGTAGCGGAGAGAGCTCTGCTCATTCAGATCGACATCGCCCTTCTTGTTCTCATCCTTAGGAAGATAATAGAAGAAATCCTCTGTTCCCGCTACGCTCTCACGTGTGTCGAAAGCGTAGTAATTGCGGATGAATCCGTAGAGGCTAACCTTTGGAGCCGTTTCCTGCGCCCCGAGAGAGGCACACATTGCCAAAGCGGCAAGTGAAGTGAAAATTTTGTTCATTTTAATAACTACTAACTGATTTTTAAGCATTGAGAAGCTGCTTTGGTTCCTTTTCCAAAACAGCTTCTCTGATATTACTGTAAAATTACTGTGCGAACGGGAATATCTTGGTGAGCCAGAAGAATCCGAAGATGAATCCGACCACACCGATGATGATGCCGATCTTTGCCATGTCCTTGGTCTCGACAAGTCCGGTGGACGCGGCGATGGCGTTCGGAGGAGTGGAGATCGGGAAGAGCATGGCGATTGACGCGCACACAGCGATGAATATGATCATTGCCTGGGTACCGCCCATAGCCACGAAAGCGGCGTTGTTGGCGGCGGCAGGATCAGCCATACCCTCGGCTACAACGATGAGGATAGGGATGAGAAGCGCCGCTGTGGCGGAGTTGCTGATGAAGTTCGAGAGGAAGTAGCAGACAAGACCGGCAACTACCAGCACAAGTATGACAGACATCGAGCCGAACGGTATCGCCGTGATGAGAACCTTCGCCAGACCGGTGTCCTGAAGGAGGTAGCCCAACGCGAAGCCTCCGGCAACGAGCCAGAGTACCGACCAGTTGATCTCCTTGATCTCCTCCTTGCCGAAGAGTCCTGTGGCCGTGAAGACGGCGAGAGGAATCAGAGCCACGACGTTGGAGCTGATGTGATGGAGTTGCTCCGTGGCCCAGAGAAGGATCGTGATGATGAAGGTAGCCCATACGAGCTTGCTCTTCCAATCCTTCTTCTTGTCGTTGGCAGGGATCTCAAGCACAAGTTTCTTGGTCTTGAACGGGAAGAACACCAGAAGGAGAATCCACGCGAGGAGGATCATGATGATCACGTAAGGAATCATGTGGACGCACCACTCTCCGAAAGAGACATCGATGCCGGCCTGCTCAAGGTAACCTTTCGCTGTCGCGTTAGGAGGGGTTCCGATAGGAGTTCCGATACCACCGAGGTTGGCGGCGACCGGAATCGAGAGCGCGAGGCCGATCTTTCCCTTGTCGTCGCTCGGCAGCTTGTGAAGCACCGGAGCGAGGAAGGCAAGCATCATGGCGGCGGTGGCGGTGTTGCTCATGAACATCGAGAACACGGAGATGATGATGAGGAATCCCAGCAGCACCATCTTAGGCTTTGTTCCGAATATGCTGAGCAATGATTTTGCGAGAGTTACGTCAAGTCCGAATCTTTCAGCCATGATCGCGAGCACGAATCCGCCAAGGAACAGCATCACGACAGGATCGGCGAAAGATGACATTATCTTTTTGTAGCTTACCAGCTGACCGAACTCAGGATTGCAGAAGAACCCGAGTCCCTTGTCGGAGACGGTCAGCAAAGCGACCACGATGATCAGGACGGATGTCGCCCAGTTAGGGATGATCTCAAACATCCACATCAAAGCGGCGAACACGAAGAGGGCGATCACACGCTGCTGCACAACGGTCAGGGCGTCGATGCCAAAGAATGAGACAGGCACACACCACAAGAAGAGTGTGACCAGAAGAACAATTGGCAGAAGTACACCGTACTTCACATTGAATTTCTTTTCAGCCATTTCAGTAGTATTGATTATTAATTTTGTTATTTCTGGAATTCGAACCTGAGGTCGATCGGAATGTTCTCAAGACGGATGTTCACAAGGTCAGCCTTGAAGTCCTCGGAAAGGACACAGTACTGGTTCTCAAACTGTTCCGCGAACTCGTAGTCACCGGTAGCCTGGGTCTTGAGGGCGATGCCAGCAAACTCAGCCACGAGTGAAAGGGTCTTCTCGTAGTCGATTGAATATTTTCCGCTGTCTCCACGCTTGAAGGCGCCGTTCTGGTTCAGGTAGTTGAAGAGCATCACATAAGCCCTTCCGAGCTGTGAGGCCTCTCCGAAACGCTCTGAGCGGATGAGGTTGGCCACGAATGTGGTGATGGCGTCCTCCTTGGTGATGAGCGCAGGGATCTTGTGCTCATCGATAAGCTTGCAGACAAAGTAAAGGCCGAGGGCGTTGGCCTTGGCGTCCTCCCAAGTGAGAGCCTTGTTGCCAAGAGCCTCATAGACGAAGCCCTTGCCGTTGATGGTCTCCTTTACACCGAGTCCGTGGGAGATCTCACGGAAAGCGATGTTCCAGTAGAAAGCCTCCTCGTCAAGGTGATCCTGCTGGTCAGGAGTCAAAACCACGATGCCAACCGGGTTGACAACCCTGTTGAACTTCTCCATCATAATGTTGCGAAGGAGGGCCGTACGGGTACCGGCCTTTGCCTGAACTTCCTCATTGTAAGGGAGATTCAAAGCGATAAGCTTGATGCCGGCGTTGGCGTGGCCTGCGCAGTAGATGGCGTCGTAGGCGTAGATGTCGGACTCGTCGCCCGGAACAAAAGTCTTGTACTGCTCCTCGCAAGGGATCTGCTTCTGGAGCTCCGGAAGCATTGAGGTGAACTGATCGAGAACCTCGGTGCGCTTCAAGTCCTTCAGAAGCACGTAGGCCTCGTAGGATGTCTTGAGACCATAGAGCTGGTCATCATTGACCTCGTTAGGGCCGATGATGAGGTCCATCTTGCTGTCCGTCATCTCCAGCCAGGCAAGGTCGCTGTCATAATAATAGTCAGTCCTCAGCGCGTCGATCTTCTTGAGAAGATAATTGCGCACGCTTGGCTTGATGGTGATGTCAGCGGCGGCCTTGAGGTAATTGCAGATCTTGTCGATGTTGTACTCGAACGCGTCGTGGTACCAAACGGAAGTGAGCTTGCCGTCGGCGCCGCGCCTGATGAGTGAATATGGACTTGTCTTCACCGGATCAGCCAACGAGTCGAACTCAGCGGCAGTCATGTCGGCCGGATAGAAGTTGGCTCCAAGAGGAAGCGCGCCGAAACCATCGATGAATGTGGATCCGTCAAGGCGGTCCCAAGGGCCATAGTTGATTTTGGCATAGTCCCTAAGATCGGCATCCTTCAGGTTCTCGATCAAGGTCTTGTCACCAAAATACTGTTTCCAGTAGATACTGTCAGCCTGGTCGGCGGCGAATTTGTAGAGGTTGAGGACTTCCTTGCCGTTGTCCGTGATACCGGAAAGGTCTGGTGACTCGATCTTCACGAGCGCGTACGAATCGACCTTCTTCTGGACAGCGGTCTTGGGCTCCGTGTTGCAGGAAGCCGCAAGAGCGATCAGCATTAATGCCAGAGCGGTTCTTTTCATTTGAAAAAGTGTTATTTAATAATGTTCATATTCATTGTATCTTGCAAATTTAATGAATATAAATGAAAAAAGCACATCAACGAGGTGTTGATGTGCCCATATTTGTAAGAAATCTTACTTTTTAGATGATTCCCTGCTCAAGCATGGCCTGCGCTACCTTCATGAAGCCGGCGATGTTGGCGCCCTTCACGTAGTCAACGCTGCCGTCCGGACGTGTGCCGTACTTCACGCACTGCTCGTGGATGCTCTGCATGATCCAGTGAAGCTTGTCGTCAACCTCCTGTGCGGACCAGCTGAGGTGAGCCGCGTTCTGGGTCATCTCAAGGCCTGAGGTGGCGACTCCACCGGCGTTCACAGCCTTGCCAGGAGCGAAGAGGACTCCGTTGTTCTGGAAGAAGTGGATGGCACCCGGCTGGCAACCCATATTGGAAACCTCGCAGCAGCACCAGCAGCCGTTGGCCTTCAGTTCCTTGGCATCGTCCTCGCTGAGCTCGTTCTGGAACGCGCAAGGGAGAGCGATGTCGCAAGGGATGCTCCAAGCCTTCTTGCCGGCGATGAACTGAACCTGTCCAGGGAACTTGGTGGCGAGATCCTCGACCATATTCCTGTTGGAGGCACGCATATCAAGCATATATTCATTCATCTCAGGAGTCATTCCCTCAGGAATATGGCATACTCCGTCCGGGCCGGAGATGGCGACAACCTTGGCACCGAGCTGGGTAGCCTTCTTCACAGCGCCCCAAGCCACGTTACCGAAGCCGGAGATGCAGACCTTCTGGCCGGCGATGTCCTTGCCAGCCTTGTGGAGAAGGTGCTGGGTGAAATAGAGGGCTCCGAAACCGGTGGCCTCAGGACGAAGGATGGATCCTCCCCAGGTAGCGCCCTTTCCGGTGAGAACTCCGGTGTGATACTGGCGGGCGAGCTTCTGGTACATTCCGTTCAGGAAGCCGATCTCACGTCCACCTACACCTACGTCACCCGCAGGGATGTCCTGGTCTGGGCCGATGCAGCGCCAGAGCTCAAGCATGAAGGCCTGGCAGAAACGCATGATCTCAGCGTTAGACTTTCCGACAGGGTCGAAGTCCGAACCACCTTTCGCGCCACCCATAGGAAGGGTTGTGAGGGCGTTCTTGAATGTCTGCTCGAATCCGAGGAACTTGAGCATTGAAGGGGTGACAGCCTTGTGGAAACGAAGACCTCCCTTATAAGGTCCGATCGCACTGTTGAACTGGACGCGGTAGCCGAGGTTTGTCTGAACCTCACCGTTGTCATCGATCCAGGTCACACGGAACGTGAAGATTCTGTCAGGCTCGACAAGTCTCTCGACGATCTTTGCCTTCTCGAACTCAGGGTGCTGGTTGTAAACCTCCTCGATTGACTCAAGGACCTCCTGTACAGCCTGGAGATATTCCTTCTCTGTAGGGTACTTGGCCTGGAGACGGGCCATTATTTCAGTTGTTTTCATAACGTAATGTGTTATTAATTAGTTAATAATGTGTGTTCTATTTAAGTTCCCACGTGGATCCGCCGTGAAGCAGCTCATCCACATTGTGGACCTTGGCCTTGGCTTTGACGCCCTCGACCTGCTTGGCGACCTCATCCTCGTAGGTGATGTCCGGAACCTCACGGATGACTCCGAGGGCGACCGGAAAGTCCGGCCACTTCATATCGGCCAGCATCATCTGAAGGCCAAGGTTGTCGGAATGGCTGTCGTGGGTGAGGATGTCATCCTCGGTCACACCGTTCTCTCCGATGGTCACGACCTTCAGTCTCCAGCCATCGAGGGCGATGCCCTTGTCACGGTTCTTTCCGAATATCATCTTCTCGCCGTCGCGCAGGACCAGAGTCCTGTCCGCCTTGTGCTCCCTGTCGGAAATCTCGGCGTGAGAGCCATTGTTGAAGATCACGCAGTTGGTCAGGAACTCCATCACGGAAGTGCCCTTATGCCTTGAGGCCGCAAGCATGATCTCCTGGTTCAAAGCAAGTTCAGTGTCCATTCCGCGGGCGAAGAACGTTCCCTTCGCGCCAAGCACGAGACTACCTGGATTGAACGGATGCTCAACCGTTCCGTAAGGAGAAGTCTTGGTGATGGCTCCCAGTTTTGAGGTCGGGGAATATTGCCCCTTCGTCATACCGTAAATCTGGTTGTTGAAGAGCATCAGGTTGATGTCGATGTTCCTTCTGATGGCGTGGATGAAATGGTTTCCGCCGATGGCCAAAGCGTCACCGTCACCGCTCACCTGCCAGATGCAGAGATCAGGATTGGCGACCTTCATTCCGGTCGCGATCGCGGTGGCGCGGCCGTGGATGCTGTGGAACCCGTAGGTGTCCACATAGTACGGAAGCCTTGACGAGCAACCGATTCCGGACACGACCACAATCTTGTCCTTGTCTATTCCCTTCTCCTCACAAACCAAAGGAAGGGTTCTCTGAAGAGCGGCGAGCACGGAATAGTCCCCGCATCCCGGACACCATCTGATCTCCTGGTCGCTCTTGAAATCTTTCAATGTATATTTTGGCATTGCGCTGTCCTCCTATAATTCGCTTAAAGCGGCGTCAACAATCTCCTTAACAAGGAAAGTCTGTCCCTGAACCTTATTGCAGCTCAAATAGTTGAACTGCGGAAATATGGTCTTGAGGTACCCGGCGAACTGTCCGAGATTAAGCTCGCAGACGATTATCTTACGGAAACCAGACAGTACCTTCTCCGTGTTCTTAGGCAGCGGATCGATGAAATCGAAATGCACACGGCTTACAGTCTTACCGGCGGCGCGGAGTTCCTCCGTGGCTGTAAGAATATGTCCGTAAGTGCCACCCCAGCCAACCAGCAGGACATCACCGCTCTCCGGACCGTCAACAACAAGGTCAGGAATGTCGGCGGCCACACGGGCGACTTTCTCCGCACGCTCCTTTACCATCA
>OLOV01000466.1_pt1 | contig 35575 bp, 33 predicted proteins | sample 1672931 | NCBI WGS metagenome assembly OLOV01 (sample SAMEA3136738, study PRJEB25190) | human gut metagenome | biome: human gut; feature: human-associated habitat; material: faeces | place: Austria | collected 2013 | reverse complement strand
AAATATTCACTTTTGGGGACTAATCACATGATTTCGAGTCAGCCCCGTTATGACCTCTTCGATACCGCTCCGTGTTGACAAATGGTCATTATGACCATTTATCATTATACTATCGGGCGGCCAAATGAGCAAGAGTAAATTTATTCGTGTTCTGCTTCGCCAAATACTGCGCTTATGCTGCAGCCGTTCACCGCCGCAGCGTTGGTTGCCGATGTTTTTATGCACTGCATTGCATCTGCGAAAAGTTCCTCTGAGTTGCAGCCGTATTCGCCATTCAGCACAGCGTTTCCAGCAAGTATGTTCAGCTTCGCGCCCGCATTAAACCCATTCACGGTTATGGTTAGCGCATCAAGCGGGTCGTTTTGGCGGCTTACTATGTATCCAAGCGCCGCTATGACATCCGCCGCTGCAAGTGCGGCGTCGTGCCCATCCTGCGGTGCGGAGCCATGCGCAGCCTTACCCGCTATCTCCATTGTAAACCGTCCGCGATACCTTGGCAGTCCCGATTGAGTATCGCCATCAAACGGCAGCAGCAACTCCGCGTCCTTATGTGGCTTGTCCATGCGCATAACGGGTACATACTCATGCTCACCGACCGCACTTATGAACGTCCCGTTCGCCGTCTGCTCAAGATAATCAAACACAAACTGGGCGTATTCCGCCGCACCAATGTGCAGTATGTCCTCATTTATTCTGAATTTTTCATTATGCACGGGATGCGTGCAGCCCGCCTTTTCATCCCTGCAACCTAAAAATACGAACAGCGACGATGGTATTCTTTCCATAATATATGCAAAGTCCTCGCTCCCCATCGCCTTTGCTGTCGTTTGTAGCACATCCTCACCGAAAAGCTTCCGCGCCGCGTCGCGTGCAAGCGCATTGAGCGCAGTATCGCGGTTATTCACGGCGTAGCCTGAAAACGTATGCTCAAATTCCGCCGTGCAGCCGTATATCGCTGCTGCTGAATCGGCTATATGCTCTATCATCTCAAGCGCAAGCCTTTGGCTCCGTATGTCAAACGCGCGGAACGTGCCTTCCATGCTTACGCGCTCACATATCCTGCCGTCCACTCTTTCACTTTCGACTGTGCCTATGCTTATTACCAGCGGACTGTCCGGCTTATTCATGCGCGCCTCTATTGTCTGCACTTCCCTTATGACTGCCGCTGCCGCCGCAACCGCATCCCTGCCAAGCTGCGGAGCCATGCTATGCGCTCCGCGCCCGCGCACGGTTATGCGAAAATTGTCGCAGCTTGCCATAAGGTAACCGTCCATTATGGCCATGCGGCCTGATTCCACCGTGGGCCAAACATGCATGCCCATTGCCGCATCTATGCCGCCAAGGTAGCCTTTGTCCCAATAATAGTGACTTCCTACGAAGCATTCCTCTGCCGCCTGGAACAGCAGCTTCACCGTGCCGCGAAGCTCGTCCTTGTGCTCGCTCAGCAGCTTTGCCGCGCCAAGCAGCATCGCCGTATGGCAATCGTGCCCGCAGGCATGCATAACGCCATCGTTCTCGCTTTCGAATTCAACCCCGCTGCATTCTTTTATCGGCAGTGCGTCTATATCCGCCCGCAACAGCACGGTCTTTCCCCCGTTCCTGCCGCGTATGGTGCCTATGCAGCCCGTATAGTCGTCAAAGCGTTGCACTTCTACGCCCATTTCCTCCAGCTTATCGGCTATATACGCCGTGGTCTTGCGTTCATTGAAGGATAGCTCCGGGTGCGCATGTATATGCCGCCTTATGTTTATTATGTATTCGTTTATCTCGCCCGCGCGGTGTGCAAAGTTCATCGTTTTCCCGCTCCCTTTCAGGTTTTGTATATTTTATCATTGCTCCTGCCCCATGGCAACAAGTGCATAATCGCTGCATAATGCCACACTTTTTATGTATATTTTTCATCTCATTTCGGGGTTCCATTCCCGAGTGCAATGGTATATAATATACCATCATTAAAAGCTACTAACGGGAGGACAGCAAGGCAACCTATGCGCACAAATATGCACAACTGCATACGTTATAGTGCCGATGCACTCAGGTGCATCTGTACACGGCCCTATGAAGGGGCTGGTTTTCGTCGGCTTTTTCAGGGGCCTGAAAACACCGCGGCGTTGCTGTGCTGTGCTTATGGCGTTGGTTTGCCTAAAATGGTTTAATCCTATTCGGCGGCATATTCATGCATAAAAATTAAACGGCAATTCGTGGGCGGTGTCACTTTATCAATATTGACTGCTGCCTTTTATTTGATTATAATGTCATAGGAAGCGGCTGTGGTGGAACGGCATACACAGCGGACTTAAAATCCGCCGGCGAAAGCTTGCGAGTTCAAATCTCGCCAGCCGCACCAGGTCGCAGAAAAGCAGCAGATATCGGCTGCTTTTTTGCGTATTTACAGCTTATTTGCAGCCGCAGCATCCATTATGTAAACTAATTTTTTAAGGAGATAAACACAATGTCAACCATTTATACTTCAGCAGAACAGCTTATAGGTAATACCCCGCTTGTTGAGCTTACGCAAATAGAAAAGGAACTTGACCTGAAGGCGAAGCTCATAGCCAAGCTGGAGCTTTTCAACCCCGCCGGCTCGGTTAAAGACCGCGTTGCGCTGGCAATGATAAACGATGCCGAAAAACGCGGCGTGCTAAGCAAGGAGTCCGTAATAATCGAGCCTACCTCCGGCAATACGGGCATTGGACTTGCCTCCGTTGCGGCAGCGCGCGGATATAAGCTGATAATCGTTATGCCGGACAGCATGAGCGTTGAACGCAGGCAGATAATGAAGGCCTACGGCGCCCAGCTTGTGCTCAGCCCCGGCGCAAAGGGCATGCCCGGCGCGATAGAGCTTGCCAATCAGCTTGCCGCCTCAACGCCGAACAGCTTCATAGCGGGTCAGTTCGTGAACCCTGCAAACGTTATGGCGCACTATACCACAACGGGACCGGAGATTTATTCCGCGACCGACGGCAAGGTGGATATATTCGTGGCCGGCGTAGGCACGGGCGGCACAATAACCGGTACCGGTAAATATCTTAAAGAGCAGAACAGCAAAATAAAGGTCGTAGCCGTTGAGCCCGCCGCCTCCCCCGTGCTTTCAAAGGGCGTAAAGGGGCCGCACGGCATTCAGGGCATAGGCGCGGGATTTGTGCCGGACATACTGGATACGGGCATATATGATGAAATAATACCCGTTAAGGATGAGGATGCCTTTACATACGGCCGCCTTATGGGCAAAAAGGAAGGCGTGCTTGTTGGCATATCCTCCGGCGCTGCACTTGCGGCTGCGGTAGAGCTTGCAAAGCGCGAAGAAAACGCGGGCAAGCAAATAGTGGTGCTGATGCCGGATACCGGCGACAGATATCTTTCCACCAAGCTTTTTGCCGCAGACGAGGATTGATATGCAGCAGAGCGCAAGAACTTACGCAACGCTGAAAAGCGACATGGCGGAATTTATCGATCTTTCAAGGATAGTACTGTATCCGGAGGTTTTTTCTCTCAATCCCGATGAATTTCGCGAACAGGCCAGCATGTATCGCATGCGGGCGCTGCTTATGGACATACTCAGCAGCATATACGGCGGCGGCGCTGAATGCGAAAAGGCTGCCGACGGGCTGTTTGCAAAGCTTGGCGACATAAGGGCTACGCTTGAAACGGATATACAGGCCGCCTATGAAGGTGACCCCGCCGCAAAAAGCCGTGAGGAAATAATGCTGGCCTATCCCGCGTTTGAGGCCATAAGCACGTTCCGCATAGCGCATGAACTATACACGCTGGGCGTGCCGCTGCTGCCGCGCATGATGACGGAGCATGCCCATTCGCTCACCGGAATAGATATTCACCCCGGCGCAACGATAGGCCGCTATTTCTTCATAGACCACGGCACGGGCGTGGTAATAGGCGAAACCACCGTTATAGGCGAGCATGTTAAGCTTTATCAGGGCGTAACTCTGGGCGCAAGAAGCTTTGAAGTTGGGCGCGATGGCGCATTGGTAAAGGGCAATAAGCGCCATCCTAACATAGGCAACAACGTTGTTATATACGCCGGCGCAACAATACTTGGCGGCGACGTTTATATTGGCGACAACTGCGTGATAGGAGGCAACGTATGGCTCACACAGTCCGTTGAGGCCGGCAAGACCGTTGTGGCCGCCCATGCGGAGATAACCACAAGGTAAAATAATAATCCGTATATTGCAAAAGCGCATGCTATCGAGCATGCGCTTTTTTGCACCCATTATTACCGCAATGCATATGCTGTAACAAAGGGGCGCGGCGCGCCCTAAAACCCATCAAGGAGGAACAGAACAGTGTTATGTAACCAATGCGCCGGCTGCGCCTTAGCTGTGACCACCGCCGCGGCCGATACGGCCGAATGCAGCGGCGGCGTTATAGCCGCGGGAACGGTATGCACCAGCGAGATTTGCGGCACGTTTGACGCGCAGGCCGAATCCGGCCTTGCACGCATCAGTTTTCCCATTCAGCAATACAGCGAAGGCTTCTGCCCGTGCGAAGCTTTTGAGCAGGGGACGATGTTCCCCGAGCTTGTGCAGTGAAAGGAGGAACAGGAATGGATACCGCCCAGACCAACCTTTTTTACCGTATCAGTCAATATCGCTTTATGTGCGTGGAGCTTAATCTTTATCTTGACACGCATCCCAACGACGAAAACGCCCGCGCGGATTATCAATGCTATGCGCGCAGACTGCTCCAGCTTATTGAGCAATACGAAAGCGAATACGGCCCGCTGCTCAATTTCGGTCAGTCCCCAACGGAAGTGGGCTGCTATGTAATGTCCCAATGGCCCTGGGAATAAGGAGGAAAGAATATGTGGATATATACAAAACAGCTTGAATACCCCGTAAACATAACCAATCCCGACCCGCGCATGGCAAAGCTGCTGATGGCGCTGTATGGTGGACCGGACAGCGAGCTTGCCTCCGGACTGAGATACCTTACCCAGCGCTTCACCATGCCGGACGACCGCTGCCGTGCCACGCTTAACGACATAGGCACAGAGGAATTGGCCCATTGGGAAATGCTCGGCACCATGATTTATCAGTGCATGCGCGGCGCAAGCTATGCCCAAATAGACGAAGCCGGCATGGCCGGTTATTACACCATGCACAGCCGCGGCGTTTTCCCCGCCGACCCCAACGGCGTGCCTTTCACAACGGCATACATCGCCTGCACCGGCGACCCGGTAGCGGATTTGCATGAGGATCTTGCGTCGGAGCAAAAAGCCCGCGCCACTTACGAGCACCTTATGACCCTTACCGATGACAAGAGCATTCTTGACCCGCTCAATTTCCTGAGGGAGCGCGAAATAGTGCATTATCAGCGCTTCGGTGAATGCCTTGAAATAGTTCAGGGCATACAGTCCGGCTCCACGCGCCGCGTTTACAGCGCATCAATGCGCAGCGGCCGCTAAGCTTTAATTGACATACCCTCCCGCGCGCTGTATAATATTATTCAGATAGTTATGCGCGGAGGTACATATGAAGCATATCACAACCATAAAGACCCGTAATCTTTGCGAAAGCGCCAAGAATGGCGGCTGCGGCGAATGTCAGACTTCTTGCCAGTCCGCTTGCAAGACCAGCTGCGGTATTGCCAACCAGGCCTGCGAGAATAAGGAAACCAAATAATTCCGGGTATAGGAAACTAACTATGCCGCCCAACTACGGGCGGCATTTTTAGCACGAAGGAGAGAATATGATCCATCAATATAAGCTTGGCGGTTACAATATAGTGCTTGATGTATGCTCCGGCGCGGTGCACGCCGTGGATGACGTGGCGTACGACATGATTGCCGCGTTTGAATCGGCGGACAGGGCGGACATTATATCCGCCATAGCCGAAAAATACCCCAACGAAACCGCCGAGGACATTGCCGAGTGCTATGACCAGATAGCCGAGCTGAAGGCCGCGGGCGAGCTTTTTGCGCCCGATACTTTCGAGCCGATGGCAGGCGCACTGAAGGCCAAAACGGCTGGCGTTATAAAGGCGCTGTGCCTGCACGTTGCGCATACATGCAACCTTAACTGCTCCTATTGCTTTGCAAGTCAGGGTAAATATCATGGCGAGCGGGCCTTAATGAGCTACGAGGTCGGCAAGCGCGCGCTTGACTTCCTTGTTGAAAACTCCGGCACGCGGCACAATCTTGAAGTGGACTTCTTCGGCGGCGAGCCGCTGATGAATTTCGATGTTGTGAAGCAGCTTGTAGCCTATGCGCGCAGCATAGAAAAGGAAAAAAACAAAAACTTCCGCTTCACGCTTACCACGAACGGCGTGCTTATTGACGACGACGTTATAGATTTTGCCAATAAGGAAATGAGCAACGTTGTATTGAGCCTTGATGGGCGCAAGGAGATACATGACCGTTTCCGTGTGGACTATGCCGGCAACGGCAGCTGGGAAAAGATAGTGCCCAAATTCCAACGGCTTGTAAATGCACGCGGCAAAAAAGGCTATTACATGCGCGGCACGTTTACCCACGCCAACCCCGATTTTCTTGAAGATATACGCACCATGCTTGACCTTGGGTTCACGGAGCTTAGCATGGAGCCCGTTGTTACCGCGCCAAATGACCCTTCCGCCCTTACCGAAGCGGACAGGCGCATAGTCATGGAGCAATACGAAAAGCTGGCCGAGCTTATGCTCAAGCGCGATGCCGAGGGCAAGCCCTTCACATTCTATCATTATATGATAGATCTTAAAGGCGGGCCGTGCATATACAAGCGCATATCCGGCTGCGGCTCCGGAACGGAATACATGGCCGTTACCCCGTGGGGCGATCTTTACCCCTGCCACCAGTTCGTGGGCGATGAAAAATTCAAACTGGGCGATATTTGGCACGGCGTAAGCAACACCGCAATACAGAACGAATTTGCATCCTGCAACGTATATGCCCGCGAAGAATGCCGCGATTGCTGGGCACGTCTGTATTGCTCCGGCGGATGCGCCGCAAACGCATACCACGCCACGGGTTCGGTACGCGGAGTATACAAGGAAGGCTGTGAGCTTTTCAAAAAGCGCATGGAGTGCGCCATTATGGTTGCCGCCGCACGCGAGCTCGGTAGCGAAGAATGAGCACGCCCATATGCGACTTTGTAAATAAATACATTGCATCCTCCCCCGTGCGCATGCACATGCCCGGGCATAAGGGCAAAGCCATGCTGGGCTTTGAGCCATATGACCTTACGGAGATAGACGGCGCGGATGATCTGATGGCCCCAGACGGCATAATTGCCCAAAGCGAGGCCGAAGCAAGCCGTCTTTTCGGCGCACGCACGTTTTATTCCTGCGGCGGGTCAACGCTTTGCATACAGGTGATGCTGCACCTTATCAGCCTATATGCGGCGCAATGCGGCAAAAAGCCCGTTGTATTGGCCGGACGCAACGCGCACAAGGCATTCGTAAACGCATGCTCGCTGCTTGATATAGGCATAGAATGGATATATCCTGACGATGAGCAGAGCTACATTGCCTGTAACATAACCGCGCAGCAAATATCCGAAAGGCTTGCGGGGCAGAACGGGCGCATCACGGCCGTGTATATAACAAGTCCCGATTACCTTGGCAACATGCAGGACATAGCCGCCATAGCCCGCGCCTGCCACGAAAGCGGCGCGCTACTCTCAGTAGACAACGCGCACGGGGCATATCTTAAATTCATGCCCACACCGGCGCACCCTATGGACCTTGGCGCGGACATATGCTGCGACTCCGCGCATAAAACGCTCGGCGTCATAACAGGCGGAGCGTATCTGCACATTTCCGTTTCCGCCCCTGCCGTGCTTGCGGAGCGCGCAAAGGCAAGCTTTTCCGTTTTCGGTACAAGCAGCCCATCTTATCTTATACTGCAATCGCTCGACGCCGCCAACGGCACAATGGAAGCCTTCCGCAATGAACTGCGCGCGTTTTTGCCGGCGGCAGATGCGCTGAAGGCCAAGCTTGCCGCACACGGTTTTGAACTTGCCGGAAGTGAAGCGCTGAAGCTTACGCTAAAGCCCAAATCGTTCGGATACAGCGGGCAGGATATAGCCGCGACGCTTGAAGCAGCGAATATATATCCGGAGTTTTATGATCCGGACTACGTTGTGCTTATGCTTTCGCCACGGCACAGCGAACGCGAGCTTGACGCGCTGTGCGATACTCTCTGCTCTTTACCGCGCCGCGCACCTATAGTCTCCGCTCCGCCGCGTATGCCTCGCCCAGAGCGGGCGATATCCCCGCGCGAAGCTTTGCTTGCCGCTGCGGAGAAAGTGCCGCTGCCGCGCTGTTTAGGGCGCATATCGGCGGCATCCGCAATAGGTTGCCCACCAGCGATACCGATCGTTATAATGGGTGAGCGAATAAATTCCGCGGCAATAGCCTGCCTTGAGTATTACGGAATAGAAAGCTGCATGGTGGTAAAATAAAATATGCCCTTCGCATTCACATTCGAATTGCGAAGGGCTTTTTTGCACCGGTTTGCAAACATAAAAATCAGGCAGCCTTGCGGCTGCCCGATAAAAATGCTTAGTTTTTAATGGCTTACTCCTCGTCCTTCTTCTCGGCGTTGGCCATGGCCGCGGCAAAGAGGCCGGCAAGGGAAGTAGTGGACTGCTCCACGGGGGGCAGATCGTATGCATCCTCGTCGCGGCGGGGACGCTCACGGCGCTCGCTGCGCTCGGGCCTGTCGCCCTGCTGCTGACGGCGCTCGCTGCTATTGCGGCGATTCTCGCGCTCCTGCTGGCGCTGCGCATCCTGCTGCGCGCGCTGCTGGGCACGCTCGGCGGCCACGCGCTCACGCTCGGCCTTTTCCTTGGCTATCTCCTCAGCTATCTCGGGGTTCTCCTCAATGAGGGCCTCGCGGCGGCTTAGGCTTATGCGCTTAGCCTCGGTATTAACATCCAGAACCTTGCAGCGGACAACATCGCCCACATGCAGTTCGTCCTCAACGTTGGCAACGCGCTTTACGCCAAGCTGAGAAATGTGGATAAGTCCATCGATAGTGGGCTCAAGCGCTACGAACGCGCCGAAGGGCACTATGCGAACAACCTTGCCTTCTACTATGGAGCCAACGGGATAACGCTGATCCGCGGTAACCCAGGGCTTGGGCTGAAGCTGCTTATAGCCCAGAGATACGCGCTGCTTTTCAACGTCAACATCCCTGATAAGAACTTCAACTTCCTGACCAACGCTGAGAACCTCGCTGGGCTTCTTCACGCGGCTCCATGAAACGTCGGTAATGTGGATAAGTCCGTCAATACCGCCGCCAATGTCAACAAACGCGCCGAAATCGGTCAGCCTGCGTACAACGCCCTTTACCTTGGAGCCAACTTCCAGCTCTGCCCAGCGCTGCTTGCGGGCCTTTTCGGCTTCCTCCATCATAACGGCCTTGTGGGACGCTACGATGCGCTTACGGCTCTTGTCTACCTCGATAACCTTAAGGGTTATGGGCTTGCCGACCATGTCCTCTATCTTCTCAACGTACTTGGTGGAAAGCTGAGAAGCGGGAACGAACGCGCGCACGCCTTCGATGGTGGCGATGAGGCCGCCCTTAACAACTTCCTTACCAACGGCATCGAACACCTTTTCGGAAATGTGCTCGTCCTGGGTAAGAGTATCCCACATCTTCTTGCTCTCTACGTTCTTGTGAGAAAGCAGTACGTTGCCTTCGCCGTCGTTGACCTTTATGACCTCTACCTCGATAGGATCACCAATCTTGACTACATCGGCAGGATTCACGTCCGCATCAGAGGAGAACTCGTTGCGGGGAATGAACCCATCGGATTTGTAGCCAATGTTCACACAAACCTCGCCGTCCACTATCTGCACGACGGAACCGGTCAAAATCTGGCCGTTGCGGATACGCACGAGGGTCTTTTCAAAGGCCGCGGCGAAATCGGTGTCGCCATCGCCCTTATCCTCGGCGGGTTCTTCCGCTTTGGGTTCTTCGGTCTGTTCGGCATTGCACGCGCAGGCGCACTCTGCCTCGTTCTTGCAGTCACACTCCGCTACAATGGGCTCTTCAACGACAGCGGCAGCTCCCGTTTCGACTCCATCGTTTTCTACGGGGTTTCCAGCCATCGTCTTTTCCATTTCGCTCATCCTGGTAATAACCTCCCTAATTTTCCAATCCGGCGCAGAAGCGCCTGACACAATCCCTATTATATCATTATGAGCGATTTTTTCAAGAGAAAGTTCGCTTTCTTTTGATACATAATGTACATGTTTACAGTATTTTTTGCAAACGGAGGCAAGTTTGGCCGTATTGGAGCTGGTTTTGTCGCCTATGACGAGCATTTGTGAACATTTTTTGCTCAGCTCCTCCGCCTCTTTTTGCCGCGCCGCAGTGGTCGGGCAAAGCGTTTTTTCTATCACCGCATCTAAAAAATGCTCCCGTACCGCTTCCGCCACCTTTTCAAAGCCTTCCACCTCCGCCGTGGTCTGCGAAACAAGGCATACTTTAAGTTCAGCGTCAAGCACGGCTATATCCTCCGCTGTATGCACGAATATGCCGCGGTCCTCGCAGCAGCCGTTTATGCCTATGCATTCGGGGTGATTGTCTTTGCCGTATATAAGTATTGTTCTGCCTGCTGAATACTGTTCGCTCACTATTGAATGAATCTTTTCAACAAAGGGGCACGTGGCATTCTTCACGTTGAGCGAGCGCGCTGCGCAATCCTTTATCACCTTCGGCGGCACCCCATGAGAACGGATAAGCACCGTTTCGCCCGTAGGAACTTCTTCTATGCTGTTCACGGTTACCGCGCCCAGCGCTTCAAGCCGCTGTATGACAGATGCATTATGTATCAGTTCGCCGAGTATATACAGCGAGCCCCGCTCCTTCAATATGCACTCCGCCATGTCTATCGCGCGCCTTACGCCGAAGCAGAAGCCTATGCTTTGCGCCTGTATCAGTTGCAATATATTTCCTCCAGCTCCGTACCGAGCGCCGCCACGGCATCCGCCAATTCGTCCGTAACAACGTCTATAAGCGTGCTCTTCTGCGCGTTGGCCGCAATTTCGCTCACATCTATGGCCTTGCCGACCATTATGACCGGCCTCAGCCTGCGCTGCGAATCGGGGTGAATATATATAGGTATTACCGGCGCGCCCGAGCGTATTGCAAAGAACGCCGTGCCTTTTTCAAATTCGTCCAGCGAATCGCTCACTTCGCGCTTGCCTTCGGGGAAAAGGCCGAATATCTTGCCATCGTTGAGCACCTTCAGCGCATTTTTTAGCGACATAAGGTCAACGTTTTTCCTGTTCACAGGGAATGCCCCCAGCGAGCGGAAGAATATGTTGCCTATCTTTGATTCAAATATTTCCTTCTTTGCCATGAAATGCACCATTCTGGGCGTGCATATGGCAATTATAACCGGGTCCCACATGGATCGGTGGTTGCAGATGAATATAGCCTTGCCCTTAACGCGCAAATTCTGCTTGCCGTAAACTATGGGGCGCAGTATCAAAAGCAGCAGCGGCCCCAGCAGCATTTTCAGCAGCATATACAGCATCAGTCTTTTCCTCCCGCTTCATTATAATACACGGCCTTTACCCTGTCCGTCACGGTCTTGACCGCCTGCTCTATTGTCATATCGGTCGTATCCACAAGTATTGCGTCGCTAACCCTTGTAAGCGGAGCAAATTGGCGATGGCTGTCCGTATAATCCCGCGCTTCTATCTCCGCTTTAAGCTGCTCAAGCGTTTTGCCTTCGTCCCTGCCGTTTGCCCTGAGTTCCTTAAGTCTTCTTGCGGCGCGCTCATCGCTTGATGCGGTAATATAAAATTTGCACGGCGAAGCGGGTATAACGCACGAGCCTATGTCCCGCCCTTCCATAACAAGATCGGTATTTTGGGCTATCCTCTGCTGCTCTCGCACCAGCATCTGCCTCACTTCAAGTATAACGCCTATATCCGACGCGCCTTTGGACACCTGCTGCGTCCTTATAAGGCCGGACACGTCCTCCCCGTCAAGCAGCGTCCTCTGCGCACCGCCGTCGTTATCAACGCTTATGTGCGTATCCTTCAGCATCGGCCGCACGCGCTCAGCGTCGTTTGGGTCAATTCCCAACCTTATCGCCTTCAGCGCCACCGCGCGGTACATTGCGCCCGTATCAAGGTAAAGTATCCCCAGCTCCTTTGCCGCGGCCTTGGCAACGGTGCTTTTGCCCGCGCCGGCCGGCCCGTCTATAGCCACGTTTATATGCGTCATATTATGCTCCTTCCCGCAAGCACGCCCGTTGAGCAGGCTATTTGAATATTGAATCCGCCCGTATATGCATCCACGTCTATAACCTCGCCTGCAAAGTACAGCCCGCTCACAAGCTTTGATTCCATTGTGGATGGGTCTATTTCCTTCACGTTTATACCGCCGCGCGTAATTATTGCCTGATCTATCGGCATGGCGGCCTTAACCGTTATCGGTACGCATTTTATAAGCGCGGCAAACGCATGCCGCTGCTCCCGCGTTACGGAGTTGGTTTCCGTATCCGCAGCTATGCCCGAAAGCTGTACCATAACCGGTATCATCCTGCGCGGAAAAAGCCCGTCCAGCGCATTCTGGAAGCTTTTGCGGCTGTTTTGCTGAAAATCACGCACAAGGCGGCGGTCAAGTTCGTCTGCATCAAGTCCGGGCTTTAGGTCTATCGTCAGCCGCGCGCCTGCGGGATCGTCCGCAATGCGGCTGGATGCGCTCAGCACCAGCGGGCCGGACACGCCGAAGTGAGTGAACAGCATTTCGCCAAGTTCGCTGTAAACAAGCTTTTTCTTTTTGTTATATGCATTGAGCGTAACGTTTTTGAGTGAAAGGCCCATCATCTCCTTGGGCCATTCCTCCTCCGTTTCAAGCGAGATGAGGCTGGGCAATATCGGCGTTACGCTGTGGCCGAAGGCCTTGGCGAATGCATAGCCGTCTCCCGTGGAGCCGGTGGACGTGTAGCTTGCGCCGCCCGTTGCGAGCACCACTGCATCGTAACGCTCCTTTTTCCCGCCAATGTCTATAACAAAGCCGTTTTCATCCTTTGTTATCGCCTTCACGCGGCTGTTCAGTCGAATGTCCACGCCCGCTTTTTTCACGCGGTTTGCCATCGCGCGGAGTATGTCGCTCGATTTATCGGACTGGGGGAATATCCTGCCGCCGCGTTCCACCTTTGTGGGCACGCCCTCCGCATTTATCGCGGCAACAAGTTCATCGTTTGTGAAGCCGTAAAGCGCGCTGTAAAGGAAGCGCGAATTGCGCGGTATGTTTTCAAAAAAATCCTTTATATCGGCGGAATTTGTCAAATTGCAGCGGCCTTTGCCCGTTATGAAAAGCTTTTTGCCCAGCTTTTCGTTGCGCTCATACAGCGTCACACTGTGGCCGTTATGCGCGGCTTCGCTTGCGCACATCATGCCCGCGGGACCGCCGCCTATTATTGCTACGCGGCTCATATAAGCCCCTTTCTCATCAAAAAGCCTCTCTCGTTCCAGGTTATAAGCTTGCTTGGTTCGCCCTTATGCAGTTCAATTTCGCATACGCCGCAGTTATCCACCTTCACCTGCCGCATATTCTCAAGCGGAATGCCAACCGCATCCGCCATCAGCAGCTTTATGGGCATAGTATGGCTTACTATCGCAACCGTTGCGTCCGCCGCATTTTCCTCCATAACGGCGCCCACGGCGCGCTTTGCCCGGGCAAGTATAGAATATGCAGATTCGGCCCGCATCATGGCGCTTTTCTCTTCGTCCAAGTGCCATGACCAGTCCACCCAAAATTCCGGAAACTCCTTTGAAAGCTCGCGCGAGGTTTTGCCCTCCCAAAGGCCAAAGTCAATTTCTATCATTTCACCAAGCAGCTTTACGCAAACGCCTTGCCTGTCCGCAATGGCCTTCGCGGTATCGTGCGCGCGCATAAGCGGGGATGCATACACCGCGTCTATTTTTCTGCCGCTCAGCCATTCGCCCACGGCTTCCGCCTGCGCCATTCCCCGCGCGTTCAGGGGAATATCCGTCCTGCCCTGCACGCGGCCTTCGCTGTTCCATTGCGTTTGCCCATGGCGTACCAATATTATTCTCATTCCCTGCCGCTCTCCTTGGTAACATAAACGCCGTGGCTGCCCCATATGCCTTCAAGCTGGCTTAGGGTATTGGATACCTGCTCCCTGCGTCTTAGGCTGCACGCCACAATTATCGCATTTATAAGGCTGAGCGGTGCAACAAGCGAATCCGCAAAGCCCGCCATATCGCTGCGGGCGATCAGCGCATGCTCCGCCTTTTCGGCTATGGGGGAAGATACGCTGTCGGTTATTGCGATTATGGTCGCGTCCTTTCCGCGGGCAAAATCCAGCGCGTCAATGGTGCGGTTTAAATAGCGCGGGAAGCTTATGCCTATGCATACGTCCTCGCTGCTTATGCGGAACAGATCCTCATATATATTGCCCATCGCGCCGGACACCACCACCACGTTGTCCATAACAAAGCCAAGATAATACGCCAAAAACTGCGCAAGCGGCGCCGCGCTCATAAGACCGACTATGTATACCTTTTTTGCTTCGAGCAGCGCGTTTATTGCGGCATTGAAGGAGGCATTGTCTATTGAATCTATCGTTGCGCGGATATTGGATACATCTGACTTCAGCACGGATCTTAGCACATCGTTTGGCTGAAGGTCGCCGGTCAGCTGAATGCGCTGCACGCTGGTAAGCTTGTTCCTTATCAGTTCCTGCAACGATTTTTGCAGCTCAGGGTACCCGTCATACCCCAGCGCATACGCGAAGCGCACCACCGTGGATTCGCTCACGCCAACTATGCGCCCCATCTTAGAAGCGGTTATGAACGCCGCGCGGTCGTAGTTTTCCGTTATGTATGCCGCAAGCTGCTTCTGCCCCTTGCTCAGCGTTTTATAGTTTTTGTTCAGCCTTACAAGCAGGTCGCTGCCTTCGGTCTTTTCCGCATCCTTACGCATTTATTCGCGCCAGCCTTTCTTTAATAATGCAAGCATATTTTCGTCCGTAAAGCTCATTTGCAGAGGGGTTATTGAAACATAGCCCTTTTGCAGCCATCTGTCATCCACGTCGTCGTTTTCCTGACTCATGTACACTATGCCGCGGCGCGAATAGAACATTTCCTCTCCGTTTTCATTCGGCATCAAATCATATTCGGTGGGATACTTATGGAAGCCGAGCGGGGTCAGCTTCACGCCCTTGCAATCCTCCCGTGCTCCGTCCGGAGCGTTTACATTCAGCAGCATCAATTCGTTATGCTCTTCCATCAGCTGCATGGCCCTTTCAAGGCCGTATATACACATATCAAAATTTTCCGGTTCAAATGCATAGTTTGATACGGCAATGGCCTTTACGCCGTATATAGCCGCCTCCATGGCCGCGCCTACGGTACCGGAATACAGCGTATCCGTGCCAAGGTTACTGCCGTGGTTTATGCCGGACACAACAAGATCCGGCCATTCACCCATAAGCTGCATGCCAAGCTTTGCGCAGTCCGAAGGCGTGCCGCTTATTGCATACGCCGTAACATCCTCAAGCCCTTCAAGCGTTACGCGCTCCGCGCTCAGCCCAAATTCGCTGCACGTGAAGGAATGGCTTGCGCCGCTGCGCTGCACGCTGGGCGCGGCAATGGTAACTTCGTGTTTTCCATGCAGGGCAACGGCCAGCGCGCGTATGCCCGCAGCGTAGACCCCATCGTCGTTTGTTAAAAGAATCCTCATGATCTCGTCCTTTTCGCTTTCATTTCAATTCAATTCTTTCATATTTTATCAGAAATCGACCATTATAGCAACAAGAATGCGAAAATGATGCAGGAATTGCACCAATGCAATGCAACAAAAAAGAGCCGGACAAGGAACAATCCTCATCCGGCTCATTTGTTTCTTTTAAGCTATACCCAAAAGCTTACCGCTAAAGGCAAATTAATACTTGCGCTTACGGGCAGCTTCGGCTTTCTTCTTGCGCTTTACGCTGGGCTTCTCATAATGCTCACGCCTACGGACCTCAGCGAGGACGCCAGAGCGCGCGCACTTACGTTTGAACCGTTTCAGGGCACTCTCCAGGGACTCGTTTTCGCCTACACGAATTTCCATTTCTTTATCCCTCCCCTCTGATGCAACATAGCGGTATTCCATATCAAAAACATGGGCTATATCCGCAAACAAAAAATATTATAAGTGAACATCCGCCCAAAGTCAACCCAAATACGCTAATTTTCCTTCCGAACATAAATTATCCGCCCAAAGAGTGGCTCCTCAGGCGGATAAGCTCATGCCTTTTCGGCCGAATATCAGTTGTTTTCGAGCTGCTTGCGGTATTCTGCCAATTCTTCCTGGTTAGCCATTATGAAGTGACCCGGCTCAATTTCCGTCCAAACGGGCTTATCGGTTTCATAATGATGGCAGGAAGGATCGTATACTTCCAGCACCTTTTCGCGTTCGCTTTCGGGATCCGGCATAGGTATGGCAGAAAGCAGCGCGCGCGTATAAGGATGCAGCGGGTGTGCGAACAGCTTTTCGGTTTCGGAAAGCTCCACTATAACGCCCTTGTGTATAACGGCTATCCTGTCGCAGATAAAGCGCATAACGCTCAAATCGTGCGCTATGAACAGATAGGTCAGCCCGCGCTCCTTCTGCAGCTTGCTCATCAGGTTCAGCACCTGCGCACGGATGGATACGTCCAGCGCGCTTATAGGTTCGTCCGCAATTATGAATTCCGGCTCCATTATAAGGCTTCTGGCTATGCCGATACGCTGACGCTGACCGCCGGAGAACTCGTGCGGGAAGCGGCTTGCAAACTCCGGCAGCAGACCAACGTCCGAAAGCGCCTTGCTGACGGCGGCTTCCCTTTCTTCCTTTGAAATATTGGGATGCACGTTTATCAGGCCTTCGCTCACTATGTAGTCCACCTTGGCGCGTTCATTAAGGCTGGCCATAGGATCCTGGAATATCATCTGTATCTTCTGGGTCACCTGCTTATCAAGCTGGCGGCTTATTTTGCCGCTTATGCGCTGGCCCTTGAAGGTGACTTCGCCGGCAGATATAGGATTGATGCGGATTATGGCGCGGCCTATGGTTGTTTTACCGGAACCGGATTCGCCGACCAAGCCGAACGTTTCGCCCTTATAAATATCGAAGGTAACACCCTTTACGGCAACGAACTTCTTTTTGCCCTTGCCGAAGGTGACTTCCATGTCGCGCACCTGAAGCAGAGGTTCTTTATTCATATCAGCCATTGTTCTTTCCTCCGTTACTGCGCAAGTTTCTCATGTTCCTTATGTTCTTTATGCTTGCGGGCGGTTCCACATGCGGCGCGCGGGGATCCAGCAGCCAAGTGCGGGCCTTATGCGTGGGCGATACCTCGAAATAAGGCGGCCTGTGCTGGAAGTCTATCTTCAGCGCCTGCGGGTTACGCGCGGCAAACGCATCGCCGCGGATAGGATGGAACAGGTTCGGAGGGGTACCCTTTATGGAATACAGATCCTCGCCCTTAACGCCAAGCTGCGGCAGGGAGCTGAGCAGCGCCCAAGTATAAGGATGCTTGGGATCATAGAACACCTCGTCCGTGGTGCCTATTTCAACTATGTCGCCCGCGTACATAACGGCAATGCGATCCGCAACGTTTGCAACAACGCCAAGGTCATGCGTTATGTAAATGGTAGTCAGCTCATATTTGTCCTTAAGCTGCTTTATCAGGTTCAGTATCTGCGCCTGAATGGTAACGTCCAGCGCAGTAGTGGGCTCGTCGCAAATAAGTATGCGCGGGTTGCAGGCCATCGCTATGGCTATAACGACCCTTTGCCTCATGCCGCCGGAGAACTCGTGCGGATACTGCGCGTATCTGCGCTCTGGTTCGAGTATGCCAACGTCCGCCAGTATTTCTATGGCCTTCTGCTTGGCTTCCTCGCCATGCAGATTCTGGTGCAGTTTAAGCGCTTCGCCTATCTGCCAGCCGATGGTCTTAAGCGGGTTAAGGCTGGTCATCGGGTCCTGCATTACCATTGCAACTTCCTTACCGCGTATGCCGAACCAATCCTGCTCGGTCTTCAGCTTTGCAAGGTCAATGGGATGTTCGGGGTCGCGACCGTAATAAAGTATTTCGCCGGAATCCACCCAACCGTTCTTGTCCAGAAGGCCAATGAAGTTTTTAGTGAATACGCTCTTACCGGAGCCGGACTCGCCGACTATGGCAAGGCTTTCGCCCTTATACAGGTCAAGGCTTATGCCGCGAATGGCATGCAGCACCTTGCCGCGCAGGCTGAATTTAACGTTGAGATCCTTTACGGAAAGGATTACCTCTTTGTTTTCCATTGTCAGCCCTCCTTAAACGTGATTCTTGGGATCGGCAGCGTCGCTGAACGCATTACCTACCAAGTAGAAGCACACGGTGATTATGGAAAGAATTACCGCGGGGATTATCAGCTGATACCTGAGGCTGGGCGCCATCATAAGGCTGCGGCCCTTGTTTACCAGGTTGCCCAGGGACGGTATGCTTATGGGCAGGCCAAGGCCGATATACGCCAGGAACACTTCCGAACCGATAGCACCGGGGATGGCAAGCGACATGCGCAGCATGACAACGGAAACCATCTGGGGCAGCAGGTTCTTCATGATAACGCGGCGGGTGGGTGTGCCAAGGCAGCGGGACGCCAGGTTAAAGTCGCGGTCGCGGATGATTATGACCTGGTTGCGGATAAAACGCGCAAGGCCTATCCAGCCGGTCAGGCTCATCGCGATTATTATCGTCTGCACACTGGGCCTCATAACATAGGATGCAAGTATGAGGATTATGGTAGACGGTATGTTGTTTATAACGTTGTATATTTCGGTGAACAGGAAGTCCAGCTTGCGGACATAACCCCACAGCAGACCAACCAGTATGCCGACCACGGCCTCGATAGCCGCAACGACTATACCTATGAACAGACTGGTGCGCGTGCCGCTCCACATCCTGCTCCACAGATCCTGACCGATATCGTTCGTGCCGAACCAATACACTTCGTTAGGACGCTGATTGCTTATGAAACCGACCTGCGGGGTGATTTCGGTAGGATCGGTAACGCGGGCAACGCCCTTGTTCATGCCCTTATATTCGCCATTCTCGCTGGTTATTTCAAGCATCATCTGCTCGCTGTTAACGAACGCGTAGTACCAGCCCTCGTTACCTTCACCTTCAAGGGGAGTGAACTCAACTTCGCTCGTTTCGCTGCCGCGCATGATGCCGCCTGCCATTACCTTGGGTGTACCCCAATTTTCGGGAACGTACAGGTAAGTAAGCACGCAGCCTTCGGGCACGTCGGCTATAAGCTCGCCTGAGGTCTGCTTGGAGGAAGATGAGGTTACGCCCATGGTCTCAGCGTCAACGGTTATCCAGCACGCCTGGAAATAGGTGGTCTTTTCGCCATCTTCACTGGTGACATACATATAGGGCTTTTCGGCGCTTATCACGGCATAATACCAGCCGGGATTCTCGCTGTCGGCAGTAGCTGCTATCTCTTCGGCAACGCCGCCCTTTTCCTGCACATAAAGCTTTATGTTGCCCCAGTCTTCGGGAGCCTGAACATAGGCAAGGGTGGTGTTCCTGCCGTCAGTTTCGGCGGCATAGTCGCCCTTGGTATACTTGATACCGCTCAGCTTAGCCTTGCCGTCCTCGTCAACTATTAGCCACACGGCCTTTTCGTCGAACTTGTTTACAAGGTTGGGATCAAACTGGTTAGGAAGCAGGGGCTGCAGGAAAGTGAACAGCACCAGCACCAGCATTATTACCAAATTGGTAACGGCAACCTTGTTTTTGAAGAACACCCTTATGGTGCTGCGCCAATATGAATAGTTAGAATAGCCCGCGCGCTCGGCAGCAGTTTCATCATATTCGGCAAAGTCAAATTCCTCAGGAGTAAGCTTGGCTATCTCATCCGGGGTAAGGTCGTCCTTCTCGGTAAGAGGAGCATTGGTTTGGGCAATGCTGTCCTCAAGCTTTTTGCTTATTTTGTCCTTAGCAGAGTACTTGCTCATCGTGACCCCTCCTTCTTAGTGAAGCTGATACGCGGGTCAACAACAGCCATCAGCAGGTCGCCCAGCAGCAGGCCCAGTATGCTCATCACCGCGAATATCACGACCAGCGCAAGCACCATGTTGTTATCCTGCCTCTTTATAACGTCCACCAGCAATCCGCCCATGCCGGGTATGGAGTACAAAGACTCAACATATATTGAACCCGATATGGTCAAAAGTATTGAACCGGGGATCAGATTGACCATAGGCACCACGGAATTGCGGAAAACATGGCGGAACCATATGGTGCTGTTCGGCACGCCCTTTGCGCGGGCCAATTTGATGTAGTCCTTATTCGTTTCGTCCACCATGTAACGCCTGAGCCACATTGCGTAGCTGGATATGGAGGGCAGGGCCAGCGAAATTACCGGCAGAATAAGACTTGTCCATTCCGTTTCCTTATACAGCATGCTTACGCCGAACAGGTCGGAACCATAAAGCTGAATGAATATGAAGTACACGGCATTAGGCACGGCCTGTATAAACACTATATAGGCGTTGCCCAGCTTATCGGCAAAGCCGCCCTTGCTGCGGGCCATCAAAATGCCCAGCGCCATGCCCAGCGGCAGGCTTACGACCATTGATATAAGACCGATTTTCATGGATATGCCGATCTTACTGCTGATAATATCCGTTATTTTCGCATTGATACGGTAGCGGTAGGATATGCCAAGGTCGCCGCGAAGCGCATTGTATATAAACTTACCTACCTGCACATACAACGGGTCTTTCAAGCCCATCTTGCGCAGACCGACTTCGATCTGCTGCGGGCTCATCTTTTCATAATTGCTGAAGTATCCTTCTTCAGGCATTGCGCGTACAAGGATGAACACGATAGTTATCAATATAACCAAAGTTATCAAAGCTCTTCCAAGTCGCTTTAATGAATATACTAACACTGTTTAGTTTCTCCTTCAGGTCCCTTGCTGCGGTTTATTGCGCGGGACTTTGTTTGTATAGAAAGATTATAAAAGGTCTTGTGGGGCGCACGAACCGGCCCCGTTTAGGAGAATAAGAAAGCGGCCCTGCCCCGCAGTATACAGAGCAGAGCCGCATTTTCTGTTTTTAGAATAGAATATCCGTGTTAGGAATTAGCCTTCCATGGCAGCGGTCCACTCGGCATACTGAGCATCGAACATATCCTGGCTCATAGCGGTCTTGTAGACGTGCTGTCCCTTATAACGGCTGGACGACTGACCCATCATGGCGTACTGGCCTTCAAAGCCGTTGAGTCTGGTGGCCTGATAGGAGCCGCCGGAGATGAAGCCGGGAACTACGATAGCGTGGTCAATATAGAAGCTTTCGGCCGCGGCAAACGCCTCATAACGGGCATCCATATCGCCGGTCTCTTCACGGGCTGCGGCAACCAGTTCAAAGTACTGGTCGATGAGGGCAGCGGTTTCTTCGGTCTTGGTATACTGGTTGATACCATCCTGCTCGAGGGTCTCATTGCAGAAGAAGTTGTAGCTGTTCTCGTGATCGAACGGATCGGCCCAGGTTTCGGGATCCATGAAGTCGGCGCCCCAGTTCAGCTCCTGCAGGGCATAGTTGCCGTTGCGGCGAGTCTCGCCCAGGAAAGAGCCGCTTCCGGAGTATGGTACAACGATGATGTCGATGAAGTCTGCGCCAAGCAGTTCTTCAAGCTGCTGTTCCAGAACCACGGTGCAGTTTGCCCAAGTGGTGGAGGAAGTGTTGTAGTTAACGGGGACCTTGATGGGGAACTTGCAGCCGGCGGCTTCCAGCTCTGCCTTAGCGGCGTCGCGGAACTGGACGGCGAGCTCGGGATCGAAGCTCTCACCCTCGGTATACTTGGCAAGTCCGCCGTAGAATACGTAGTCCTTACCATTGTTCACGGAGAAGCCCTTCGGGGTAACGGTGTTGATCTTATGGATAGAAGGATCGTCGCCGGGGTACTTGGCAGCGAGGTAACCATCACGATCGATGCCGTGGAACACGGCCTTACGGAAGTTCTCGTTGTTGACGGCGATGGCCCAGTTCTCGGGTTCGTACTCGGCAGCGAACTTGGGTTCGAAGTTGAAACCGAAGAAGTAGGAATAGTCGCCTATAACGCGGGTGCTGGAAATCATCTGACTCTTTTCGGGATCGCTCAGCCAATCGGCAACGATGTCGGAACCGATGTCAGCACCGTCAACCTCGCCGCGGAGGAAGAGTTCGGGTGCGAGTGTGGCAGCTTCGGTGTTGCAGGTCTGCTCGATGCGCTCGATGTAAATATGCTCGGCATCCCAGTTGTTCACGTTCTTGGTGTAGATGCGCTTTTCCTGGGGCTTGAACTCGGAAAGGATGTAAGCGCCGTTGAACCACATGGAGTAGTTGTCAAGGCCGTAGTTTTCGCCAAGCTCAGCAAGGAGGGAGGCGGGGACGGGCCAATAGGTACCGAACTGCAAAGCGGTCAGGAAGTACGGGCGGGGCTTTACCATGTGATAAACCAAGGTCAGGTCGTCAACGGCTTCTACGCCCAGATCTTCGGGAGTGACAGCGGGGACTTCGGTCCAGGTGTCGTACTTTTCGGTTTCCTTGTTCCAGTCAGAACCTTCGTAGATAATGCCGTTGGCGTCAACCACGAGGTCCTGCTCTTCGCCGACTTCGGTGCCCTGCTCTACGGGGCTGGCAAGCTGAGCGGCGGTGTAGTTGAGCAATTCCTCGGCATTGACGATCCAACCCTTCATCAGGTAGCTGTTGGCGCAGTCCATAGCGGAATCGCAGACGTAACGGGCAGCGGCCACGTAGTCGTTAGCGGTTACGGGGTCCTTCTGGTTGCCGTCCGCATCGTACCAATACTGGCCGGCGCGCAGATGGAAGGTCCAGGTAAGGCCGTCTTCGCTTACTTCCCAGGATTCGGCGCCGCAGGGCAGTATGTTGCCGAAGGTGTCGTTCTCAACAAGGGAATCGATGGTGTTAGCGCCGACTACGAGCTCGTAGGTGGTGCCGCTTACCAGATAGTTCATGGTGGTCACTTCGCTGGAGTACAGCGAACGGTACACCTGCTCGTCAGCGAACTCACGGCCATCGGGGCCGATGTTGGATTCCGGTTCGGGCTCAACGGGAGCCTCGGTGGGCTGAGTGCTTTCGGTAGGCTGCTGGGTTTCGGTTTCGCTGGGCTGATCAGTATTGGCAGGGGTAGTGCCCTGGCAGCCGGCGAAGCACGCTACTATCATCATGACAGCAAGCAGCATAGCAAGCGTTTTCTTCATTGTGTTCTCTCCTTTTATTTTTAATCGCCTGCGACTAAATGCGCAGGAAACTTAAAAATCAATTATGTCGCGTTCTCATTAGTATTCCGTATATCTTTCATAAGACATAACGTATTATATAATACACAAATATATTTATCAACTACAAATTTCTGTATACTGCATCAATTCGCTCATGTATACCCAAATTCATGTATACCGTGAATTTGCAAAATACATACATTTTTATATGAAGAAACCTCCAATTATCATATCAGGCCGCGCCGTTTTATTGCATCCATTACCATTTTTGCAATGTCGTCTATGCTTTTCAGCCTGCCCTCTTCCATACAATATATTATATCTGCATCTTCCATGTCCGTTGCAATTTCAATATATTTTTCCATTGCGCGCTGCTGTATGCCATGGTCGGCTTCGTATACATCCTTGCCTTCGCCAACGTATCCGCGGTAGCCTTTTTTGGTCACGTTCTCCTCCGCCGCCTTGGGCAGGATGGAAAAAACTATGTTAAGATCGGGCTTCGGCAGACCAAAGTGGCCGTATTCCAGATCCATCACCCAATTCACAATGTCCGGCTTGCCCAAATCGATATCGCGTACGCTTTGATACACGGCGTTGGACAATACAAATCTATTTATAATAAGGAAGTCAGTCTCCCCGTCGCAGTAGTCCTTAAAGCTTTCCCATCTGTCCAGCGCGAACCACAGCGCCATGCTTTTGCCGTCAATTTCATCCGCGCGCACTCCGTCCGCTCCGCTCAGCAGCCTGCCTACCTGCGCGCCGAAATATGTGTCATACATCGGGTAGTCGCGCCCGGCTACGGTATAGCCAAGCTTTTGCAGGTTTTCTTTAAGCGCGCGCACCTGCACGCCCTTTCCTCCGCCGTCTATGCCTTCTATTGCGATTATCTTCGTTTTGCGCATACGCTCTCTCCCCCACGTTTTTCGCCTTTGTATTCTATCACATTTGTTTTCCCATGAAAAGCGAAACCGTTTCAAAAATAAGCGCTTAACATTGCACTTTGCTCAAATGCTATAAATACATCGTCGGCACCATTCAGCGCAAAATAATATTATTTATTTCGCAATAAGGTGTTGACATGCTATATTATATACCGTATAATATCATCGTCGAAAGGAGGTACGTGACATGGTGTTTCAATTAGGATCGGCGCTGCTGGATGCATGCGTGCTGGCGGTGCTCGATAGTCAGGATGCATATGGCTATGTGCTTACGCAAAGCGTAAAGCAAATTATGGATATATCCGAGTCCACGCTCTATCCCGTGCTCAGAAGGCTGCAAAAGGACGGCCTGCTTTCAACATATGATCAGCCCTTCTCCGGAAGGCTCAGGCGCTATTACGCGCTTACGGACGCAGGACGCGATAAGCTGAACGAATACAGGGCCGAATGGAAGGCATACACGTTAAGGGTAAATTCACTATTGTACGGAGGGAATAACAATGATGCATTATAATAACAGCACCCGCCGCGGCGGCATAAGCCCCGCCACCGAAAGGCGCAGCATAATAGCAAAGGAAGGCTGCCGCGAGGAAGTTATTAAGGAGTTCCATAGGGAGCTTAACGAGCTGCGCACGAGCATAGCGCGCATTATATAAGGAGGATACCGCAATGACCACCAACGAATACCTTGCAAGGCTTAAAAGCTGCCTTGAATGCATAGACGCGAGCGAGCGCGAAGCCGCCGTGCAGTTCTATACCGAATATTTTGAAGATGCCGGCGAGGAAAACGCCGAAAAGGTAATGGCAGAGCTCGGCTCCCCGGAAAAGCTTGCGCGGGACATAATCAAGCAGAGTGCCGGCAGCGCCCCCACCTCCCCCGCCGCCGAAACGGCAGCCTGCGGCGAAGCATTCACAGGCATACATGCCGAAACCATAAATGCAAAGCTTATACTGCTGCGCGGCAATGAATACCGCGTGGATCTGGACTTCCCCGAAGGGCTTAAGAAGCCCGCCGTATCCATACGCGACGGCGTGCTCAGAATAGAAGAAAAACCCACTCCCAAGCATTTCACCAGCATATTTGACGGCAGCTTCTGGAGCGGCGCCTTCGGCGGCCGCAATGCATGGCGCCAATCCGTGATAGCCATAACCGTGCCGGATGTTCAGTTCGAAGACTTTTGGCTTGAGACCGTGAACGGCACGATAGATATTACCAAGTCCGCGTCCGGTGATGCAGCCGCCCTGCCCGCGCTGCGCCTGTCCTCGCTCAAATGCGAAGCCGTGAACGGCACAATAAACGTTGAAAGCATCGCGGCGGGCAAGATACATCTTGAAAACGTGAACGGCTCCACCAACGCAACCAACTGCACCGCCACCGCAGGCTGCCATTGCGAAACCGTAAACGGCTCCGTAAAGCTTACGGGCGGCGTGCGCGGCAATGTACATCTTGAAAGCGTTAACGGCTCCGTAGCGTTCAACACAACAGAAAAGCTGGAGCAGTTCAACTGCGAATTCGATACCATGTCCGGCTCCGTATATATAAACGGCGAAAAGCAGAGCCGCAAGCATACCACCGTTATAAGCAACGCGGCCGAAAGCAAGCTGAAGGCCGAAACCATGAACGGCTCCATCCGCGCCAATTTCGCCGTATAACGCGGCTTTTCCCCTGCCGAGCCGACGGCATTCCTCCGGTTCGGCCGTTATGATGTTAAAAAAAGGAGTGATATACGCCAATGGAAAAGAAGCCCACGCTATGGACAAAGAATTTTACTATACTATCGTTAGGCACGGTCGTCAGCACGCTGGGCAACGCCGTGTCAGGCTTTGCAATATGCCTGCTGGTGCTGGATTACACCGGCTCCACTTTGCTTTACGCCATATTCAACGTAGTGTACAATCTGCCCAAGGTGATTATGCCGTTCCTTGCAGGGCCGTATCTTGACCGTTTTTCCCGCGCAAAAGCAATATATACGCTGGATTTCATATCGGCCGCGCTGTATCTTGTCATATTCGTTGTGCTGAAGCTTGATATATTCAACTATGCAACCATGCTTATACTTTGCCTTATAATCGGCTCTGTGGACAGCATATATCAGGTGGCATACGACAGCCTGTACCCCATGCTCATAACCCCGGGCTTCGCCACCAAGGCGTATTCGGTATCCAGCATGATATACCCTCTTGCGTCCGTAATGGTGCTTGCGGCGGCGTGGTGCTATGAGCATACGGGGCTTGAAATACTGTTTTTGTTCAACGCGGTAACGTTCCTTATCGCCGCCTCCTTTGAAACGCAGATAAAGGTGGATGAATCGCAGATGCAGAACGTTGGTGAGCAATACAACCTGAAAAAATATGTATCCGACTTTAAGGACGGCATACACTATATGCGCGGCGAAGCGGGGCTTATGGCAATAGCGGCGTATTTCACGGTTATGTCGTTTTCGGATAGCGCAAGCAACACGCTCCTGCTGCCGTTTTTTAAGAACACCGAAGGCTTGGGCGTTGAAAAATACATATTTGTCATGGGCTTTGCCGTATTGGGCCGCGTGCTTGGCGGGTTAAGGCTTTATAAGCATAAATTCGACCCGAAAAAGAAATTCGCCATTGCGCTTATGGTGTATTTTGCTATAAATATACTTGCAGGTTCTCTGCTTTATGCGCCGCTGTACGTAATGTTTGCAATGATGCTTATAACCGGGCTTCTCGGCGTTACAAGCTATAATATACGCATATCCTCCACCCAAAGCTACGTCCCCAACGAAATGCGCGGCCGTTTCACGGGCGCGTTCCAAATGCTTACCACGATAGGCAACATGGCGGGCGCGCTTGTTGCCGGGGCGCTGGCCGAGTTTTTGCCGATACGCGAGCTTAACGCAGGCTTCTACGCAATAGCCGTAGTCGCCGTGTTCCTAACCGTGTACAGGAAGCGCAGCGAGGTTAAAAAGATATACTGCGTGGATATATAAGGCGCATCAGCCCCCGTGCCTTTGCCGCGCCAAGCAAAATAACGGTTGACAATTCCGCCTTATGTTCTTATACTTAATGGCGAAGTTGGTTTTGCGATATAAGGAGAACGAACCGATGATTAAGACTATCGCTTTTGCATACTATTATTACTTTACTATGACTGCATAGTAGGGGTAATTTGTGTGCAAAGGATAAGCTCTTTTTGAAGGGACACGCTCAAGCGGCACAGGTTACACCGGTGCCGCTTTTTTATTGCAGAGCTGCAAACGAATACGAAATAAATTTTTTGGAGGATATATACCATGATTGTTGTACTTAAGCACGGGGCGGACAAGGAAAAGCAGGATCAGCTCATCGATTGGCTGAAGGGTCAGGGATTGGGCATACACATTTCCGAAGGCCAGTTCCAAACGGTTCTTGGCCTGATAGGCGACACGGGCCGCATAGACATGGACCTTATAGCCAGCCTTGGCATAGTGGATTCCGTAAAGCGCGTGACCGAGCCGTTCAAGTGCTGCAACAGGAAGTTTCATCCGGACGACATGGTCGTAAACGTTGGCGACGTTAAGGTCGGCGGCGGCAACTTCTGCATGATAGCGGGCCCCTGCTCCGTTGAAAACGAGGAGCAGATACTTGCCGTTGCCCGCGCGGTAAAGGCCAGCGGCGCGAATATGCTGCGCGGCGGCGCGTTCAAGCCGCGTACCTCTCCCTATGACTTCCAGGGACTTAAGGCCACGGGCATAGAGCTTTTGAAGCTGGCCCGTAAGGAGACCGGACTTCCCATAGTTACGGAAATAATGAGCGTTAACCACCTGCCGCTGTTCGAGGACGTTGATTTGATACAGGTCGGCGCAAGGAATATGCAGAACTTTGAACTGCTCAAGGAGCTCGGCAAGCTGGACAAGCCCATTCTGCTCAAGCGCGGCCTTGCAAACACGCTTAAAGAGCTGCTGATGAGCGCGGAATACATAATGGCCGGCGGCAACGAGCGCGTTATACTTTGCGAACGCGGTATACGCACATTCGATGATTACACCCGAAACACCCTTGACCTTGCGGCGGTGCCCATGCTCAAGGAGCTTACGCACCTGCCCATAATAGTTGACCCCAGCCACGCCACCGGCATAGCAAGGCTTGTGCCGCCCATGGCGCTTGCGGCGGCGGCCTGCGGAGCGGACGGGCTGATAATAGAGGTGCATAACGACCCCATGAAGGCATTGTGCGACGGCGCGCAGTCCCTGCGCCCCGAACAATACGACGAGCTTGCCAAGAAGGTGCGGCGCGTGAGGGAGGTCGTAAACGAATGACGGCGGGAATAGTCGGCCTTGGGCTTATAGGCGGCTCCTTGGCCAAAGCATACCATGAGGCGGGTGAAGCCGTGCTTGCCTTCGATACGGACAGGAGCATACTCGATTTTGCAATGATGAGCGGCGCGGTGGACGGCGTGCTTGATGAGGAGAGCATAAAGCGCTGCGACATAGTGCTTATCGCCGTATACCCCGCGGCGTGCATAGAATACTTCACGCGCATGGCGGATTATATAAGCAAGGACACCGTTGTGCTGGACTGCTGCGGCACTAAGCGCACCGTGTGCGAAGGGTGCTTCCCCGTGGCAAAGGCGCACGGCATAGCGTTTGCAGGCGGCCACCCGATGGCGGGCACGCATAATTCCGGCTTCAAATATGCCCGCGCGAATCTGTTCCACGGCGCGCCGATGGTCATAGTCCCAATGGACTTTGATAACATTGCGCTGCTGAGCAGAATAGAAAAGCTGCTTGCCCCGGCGGGCTTCGGCTCGTTTTCCGTCACCAACGCCGCCGAGCACGACCGCATGATCGCCTTCACGTCCCAGCTGGCGCACGTTGCTTCCAACGCATATATAAAAAGCCCCACCGCTAAGCTGCACAAGGGCTTTTCCGCCGGAAGCTACAAGGATATGACCCGCGTGGCCTGGCTGAACCCCACAATGTGGGCGGAGCTTTTCATGGAAAACAGGGATTATTTGCTTAATGAGCTGGACGCATACATAGCATCCCTTAACGAATACAAAACCGCCCTTGAGCAGGGCGACACAGCCGCGCTTACAAAGCTGCTTGACGACGGGCGCAGGCTGAAGGAGGAGGTTGACGGCAGATGAAGTGCATTCGCGTTAACGCATCGCGCCAATACAACGTTGAAATTCAGCACGGCGCGCTTGCAATAGCGGGCGAAGAAACGCTCAAGGCGACCCACGCCATAGGCAAGGCCCTGATAGTATCGGACGAAAACGTGTTCCCTCTTTACGGCGAAACCGTTGCAGAGTCTCTCAGGGCGACGGGTTATGGCGTGCATACATTTGTGTTCAAGGGCGGTGAGGACACAAAAAGCATAAAAACATACGAGGCTATCATAGCCGCGCTCAGCGAAAACCGCTTCACCCGCAGCGATGTGCTTGTTGCCCTTGGCGGCGGCATAGTGGGCGACGTGGGCGGCTTTGCCGCGGCAACGTACCAGCGGGGCATAAAGCTGGTGCAGCTGCCCACAACGCTGCTTGCGGACGTTGATTCATCAGTCGGCGGCAAAACGGCGGTAAATCTGCCAACGGGCAAAAACCAGCTTGGCTGCTTCTATCAGCCGTCGCTCGTGCTGTGCGATACGGATGCGCTCAGCACCCTGCCGGAAGCGGAATACAAAAACGGCTGCGGCGAAATAATCAAATACGCCGTGCTTGCGGGCGGGGAGCTTTTCAGCATGATAGAAAAGGCGGACATACGCACGCAGTATGCGGACGTTATAGCCCGCTGCGTTACCATAAAGCGGGACATCGTGGGAGAAGATGAGTTCGACACGGGCCGCCGCCGTCTGCTCAACCTTGGGCATACCTTCGGCCATGCCATAGAAAAATGCAGCGGCTATTCGATCCCCCACGGCGCTGCGGTTGGCATTGGTCTTGCAATGATGTGCCGCGCCGCGCATAAGCGCGGATACTGCGCATCAGACGTGCCGGAGAAGGTTGAAAAGCTGCTTGCCAAATACGGAATGAGCGCCGCCGCGGACTTCACCTCGCAGGAGCTTTACGACGCCGCCCTTTCGGACAAAAAGATTGCCGGCGGCAGCGTAAGCCTTGTTATACCCGAAAAAATAGGCTGCTGCCATGTGCTCACGGTACCGTGCGGCGATATGCCGGGCTGGCTGAAGGATGGTGGCGCGCGATGACACGCACCGTTAAGCGCGGCGCGCGCACGGGCGGCGTGGACATAATATCGTCCAAGTCATATGCGCACAGGCTTATAATACTGGCCTCGCTTGCAAAAAGCGCAAGCAATATAGAGTGCCGCGGCACATCAAAGGATATTGAAGCCACAATAAGCTGCATGAACGCACTTGGCGCTAACATAGCGCGCACGGGCGACACGATACACATTGAGCCGATAACCGCCGCGCCCGAAGGCGTATGCGAGCTGCACTGCGGCGAATCCGGCTCCACGCTGCGCTTCCTTCTGCCGATAGTTGGGGCGCTTGGGGCGGAAGCGGTATTTATAATGGAAGGGAGGCTTGGCGAAAGGCCGCTTGCCCCGCTTGACGCTGTGCTCGGCGCGCACGGCATGGCAATACAAAAGCAGGGCGCACGGCTCTGCTGCAAGGGGCGGCTTACCCCCGGCGAATACGCGATAGACGGCGGGGTATCGAGCCAATATATATCTGGCCTTCTCATGGCGCTGCCCAAGCTTGATGCGGACAGCACGCTTACCGTAACAGGCCGGTTTGAATCGGGCGCGTATGTTGACATAACGCTTGATACGCTGAAAACCGCTGCCTCCGCCATTGCATACGGCGAGGACAGGCGGCATTACGCCATACGGGGCGGCTGCGGATACAATATGCCCGCACGCTGCCGCGCGGAAGGGGACTGGTCAAACGCGGCGTTCTTCCTTTGCATGGGTGCGCTGAGCCGCGGAGGGATAACCGTGAACGGGCTTAACGCAGCCTCCTGCCAGGGGGACAGGCAGATAACCGCAATACTGCGCCAAATGGGCGCGGACGTGCGCACGGAGGGCGAAAGCGTTGCCGTAAGGCGCAATAAGCTTTTGCCCATAACCGTTGACGCTTCCCCAATACCCGACCTTATCCCGACCATATGCGCGCTTGCGGCGGCGGCGGAGGGAGACACGCGCATAGTAAACGCGGCGCGGCTGAGGCTGAAGGAATCGGACAGGCTGAAAAGCACGGCAAATATGCTGAGCGCACTCGGCGTTGGCGTTACGGAGCTTGCGGACGGGCTTATTGTGCACGGCACGGGCCGCATAGCGGGCGGAACGGTGCAAAGCTTTAACGACCACAGGATAGCCATGGCGGCGGCTGTGGCGGCATGCGCAGCCGAAGGCGATGTGAGCATAGAGGGCAGCGAATGCGTGAGCAAATCATACCCCGCGTTTTTCGATGTACTCGATACGCTCAATACGGAAGGAGAAAACGCATGAGCAGCATTTACGGCGAAAACATACACATATCCATATTCGGCCAATCCCACAGCGCAGCAATAGGCGTTGCGATTGACGGCATACCCGCAGGCCTTGCAATAGATACGGATGCGCTTAACGCCTTCATGCGCCGCCGCGCACCGGGACAGAACGAATATTCAACCGCAAGGCGCGAAGCGGACGAGCCGGAATTCCTTTCCGGCATTGCGGACGGGCATACCTGCGGCGCGCCGATAGCGGCAATAATACGCAATACGGATACGCGCAGCCGCGATTACGACCCGTTCCGCTTCACCCCGCGGCCGGGGCATGCGGATTACACGGCGGATATAAAATACCGCGGCTTTGAGGACAGCGCGGGCGGCGGGCATTTTTCCGGCAGGCTTACGGCGCCGCTTTGCATAGCGGGCGGAATATGCATACAGCTTTTGCAGCAGCAGGGCATAAGCATAATGAGCCGCATAGCGTCCATAGGGAACGTACATGACGCGGGCGAGCTTATTGAGCCGACGGCGGATAAGCCTTTTCCCACCGTGAGCGATGCGGCGGGAGAGGCCATGCGGCGGGAAATAGCCGCGGCAAAGGCGGATGGCGACAGCGTTGGCGGCACGATAGAATGCCGCATAACGGGGCTTGAAGCCGGACTTGGCGGGCCGCTTTTCGGCGGGATGGAGGGGCGCATAGCCAAGGCCGTTTTCGCCGTGCCCGCGATAAAGGGAATTGAGTTCGGCGCGGGCTTTGCGGCGGCAGAGCTGCGCGGGAGCGAGAATAACGACCCGTTTCTGATGGAAAACGGGCGCGTTATAACAAAAACGAACAACTGCGGCGGCATTCTTGGCGGGATAACAAACGCCATGCCGCTCATGTTCCGCGTTGCGGTGAAGCCTACGCCCTCCATAGCGCGGGAGCAAATTACGCTGAACACAAAAACGCAGCAGGCTGAGCCGCTCGTAATAGGCGGCAGGCACGATCCCTGCATAGTGCCGCGGGCGGTGCCGTGCATTGAGGCGGCGGCGGCAATAGCCGTATACGATGCGCTGCTGGACAGGCGCAAGGAGCAGATTTAGCGAAAGGATGTGACTATACCGATGGAGCTTTCCGATTACAGGGAAAAGATAGATTCAATAGATAAAGAGCTTGTGAAGCTTTTTGCCGAGCGCATGGACACGGCGGCGGAAATTGCCCGATACAAAAAGGAGCACGGCATGAAGGTGCTCGATTCCGCACGGGAACGCGCAAAGCTGAACGATATTGCAAGCATGGTGCCGGAGGAGCTGAGCGAATACGCGATTTCGCTTTATTCGCTCATATTCGAGCTTAGCCGCAGCAGCCAGAACCGCATAATAGGCGCAAGCACTCCCCTTACGGAGGAGATTGCAAGGGCCGTTAAGGATACCCCTCCCCTGTTTCCCCAGCGCGCGGCGGTAGCGTGCCAGGGCGTGGAGGGCGCATATTCCCAAATGGCATGCGACAGGCTGTTCAAGCGGGCGAACGTGCTTTATTTTTCAACGTTTGAGGCCGTGTTCTCCGCAATAGAGAAGGGCCTGTGCCAATACGGCGTTATACCCGTTGAAAACAGCACGGCGGGCAGCGTGAACGCGGTATACGACCTGATGATGAAGCACGATTTCAAGATTGTGCGCAGCGTGCGCCTGAAGGTTGACCACAATCTGCTGGTTAACCACGGCACAAAGCTTGAGGACATAAAGGAGATATATTCGCACGAGCAGGCCATAAGCCAATGCAGCGAGTTCCTTGCAACGCTCAAGGGCGTTAAGATTATCCCCTGCGAAAACACCGCCGCCGCGGCAAAAAAGGTTGCCGAATCCGGCCGCGGCGATGTTGCCGCCCTTTCAAGCAGGGCATGCATTGAGCTTTACGGGCTTGACTGCCTTAAATACAGCGTGCAGAACATGGGGAACAATTATACCCGCTTCATATGCATATCAAAGCAGCTTGAAATTTACCCCGGCGCGGACCGCACAAGCCTTATGATGGTGCTGCCGCACAAGCCAGGCTCGCTTTACATGGTACTGAGCCGCTTCTATGCGCAGGGCATAAACCTAAACAAGCTGGAAAGCAGGCCGCTGCCCGAGCGCAACTTTGAATTCATGTTCTATTTTGATATTGAAACGCCCGTATACTCGCCGGAGTTCATGCAGCTTATGGGCGAGCTTTCAAGCGGCTGCGAAAGGTTTGCTTACCTTGGCAGCTACAGCGAAACCATATGAGGTGAAGCCTATGCGGTGCGGATTGCTGGGCGAAAAGCTGGGCCACAGCTATTCAAAGGCCATACACGAACGCCTTGGCGGATACAGCTACGAGCTTATCGAATGCCCAAGGGAGGAGCTTGACGCGTTCATGAAGGGCGGCTCTTTTGACGCAATAAACGTTACCATTCCCTATAAAAAGGCGGTAATACCCTATTGCGCCGCGCTTTCGCCCATTGCAGAAAGGATAGGCAGCGTGAACGCAGTCATACGGCAGCGCGACGGCAGCCTTTACGGCGACAATACGGATGCATACGGCTTCATGAGCATGGTAAAAAAGAGCGGCGTTGACATTGCGGGCAGAAAGGCAATAGTGCTGGGCAGCGGCGGAGCATCGGCCACGATATGCGCCGTGCTTAATGAGCTTAACGCAAAAAGCGTTGCGGTAATATCCCGAAGCGGGCAGGACAACTACGAAAACATACAAAAGCATGCGGACGCGGAGATAATTGTAAACACAACGCCCGTGGGCATGTATCCGAACACCGGCGTAAGCCCCGTTGACCTGAGCGTTTTCAAGGGCTGCAAGGGTGTGCTGGACATAGTATACAACCCGCACCGCACGGCGCTTTTGATGCAGGCGGAGGAGCTTGGCATACCCTGCATGGGCGGGCTGAACATGCTTGTTGCGCAGGCAAAGCGCGCGGCGGAGCTTTTCATCGGCACAGCCATACCCGACAGCCGCACGGACGAAATAGAGCGCGAATTAAGCCTGAATATGCAAAACATTGTGCTTATAGGCATGCCGGGCTGCGGCAAGAGCACAATAGCCGCGGCGCTGGGCAAAAGGCTTAACCGCGCCGTGCGCGACAGCGACGAAGCGACAGAGGCTCAGGCGGGCATGAGCATACCCCAAATATTCGCCCTGCGCGGGGAGGATGCGTTCCGCAGAAGCGAAACCGAGGCCCTTTCAAAGCTCGGCAGGCAGAGCGGGCTTATAATCTCCACCGGCGGCGGCTGCGTTACGCGGCAGGAAAACTATCCCCTGCTGCACCAGAACGGCATTATAATATGGCTCACGCGCAGCATAGACGCGCTGCCCACAGACGGGCGGCCAATATCCCAAAAGAGCGACATGCACGCGCTCTACGCCGCAAGAAAGCCGCTGTACGAGCGTTTTTGCGACATTATTATAGACAACAACGGTTCTGTTGAAAGCACCGTGGAAAGCATTACGGAGGCACTGAAATGAAGCTGCTTATAATAAACGGGCCCAATCTTAACATGCTTGGCCTGCGGGAGCCGGACATTTACGGCAAAAGGACATACGCCGACTTAGTTGAATACATACAGGGCGTATGCCGCCAAACGGGCATAGAGGCCGAGGTTTTTCAGTCCAATCACGAGGGCGCGATAGTGGACAAGATTCAATCCGCCTACGGCACGGCGGACGGAATAGTTATAAACCCCGCCGCCTACACACACACAAGCGTTGCCATACTCGATGCACTGAAGGCCGTGAACCTCCCTGCGGTGGAGGTACACATATCCGACGTAAACAGCCGCGAGGCCTTCCGCCATGTTTCCTATGCCGGAATGGCCTGCATTGCCACATATGCGGGCTACGGCTTTGAAGGATATAAAATGGCGATAGAGAGGCTGGCAGGGGCGAAGTAACTACACCACCCTCCCCCCCTGCACACTATCGTCACTTGCGTCACTATCGTCGAAACAGGCTAAATGT
>OLOV01000464.1_pt1 | contig 35634 bp, 32 predicted proteins | sample 1672931 | NCBI WGS metagenome assembly OLOV01 (sample SAMEA3136738, study PRJEB25190) | human gut metagenome | biome: human gut; feature: human-associated habitat; material: faeces | place: Austria | collected 2013 | reverse complement strand
CCCCTCCGCCAGAGAAGCCGGGATCGACCTGGGCATCGCCCCCATGCCCACCGTGGATGAGACCGGGCTGGCCCTGGCTCCCTACTCCGGCGTACAGGGCCTCCACGTTCTGAAGGCCGCCGCCGAAAAGAAGACCGACGCGGTAAAGGCGCTGCTGCGCGCCCTGGCAAAGCCGGAGATCGGCACCTCCCTGGCCCTGGCCAGCGGATGCGCCCCGGCGAACGGCGAATGCTATGAGGATGTCCGGGTCGCGGAGGATCCCCTGGTCCAGGCCATGCGGCAGACGGCTGAGATCGCCGTTCCCATGCCCAACATCCCCGAGATGGATGTGATGTGGACGGTGGTCAGCAACCTGCTGACGGATGTGAACCTTTCCGGCAAGGATATTGCCTCCAGCTTCCAGGCGGCCAAGGCCCAGGCGGAAAGCCTGATCGCGGGAATGCATTAACGGGAGTGCACCATGGAGAAAAAGAAACGGAGGGAATGGATCCGCTCCTACGTCTGGTCAGCGCCGTCTTTGGTGCTGATCGGACTGATGGTGGTATTTCCGATCCTGTATACCTTCTATATCAGTCTGACCAATATGAACGTCTACCATTGGTTTGACTTTACCCTGGTGGGGCTGGACAACTACATCCGCGCACTGTTCGTTTTCGACTCCGGCTTTCTGTCCGCGCTGCTGGCAACGGTCCTGTGGACTGTGGTGAGTATGGTCCTGCAGCTGGTCATTGCCTTTCTGCTGGCGAATCTTTTGAACATCCAAAAGCTCCGGCTGCGCAAGCTCTACAAAACGGTGCTGATGTTTCCCTGGGCCATGCCCGGATATGTGGGCATTCTGCTCTGGAAGACGGGGATGTTCAACACCCAGTTCGGCCTGCTGAACCAATGGATGAACAAGCTGGGGCTGGCAGCCGTCCGATGGCTGTCCTCCGATGTGTCGGCCTTCTTGAGCTGCACGGTGGTCAATCTGTGGCTGGCACTGCCCTTTATGATCATGATCATGGACGGGGCGCTGCAAAGCATTGACAGGAGCTACTACGAAAGCGCCATTCTGGACGGCGCGGGTGCGTTCGCACGGGCGAAATCCATCACCATTCCCGCCATGCGGCCCATCATTGCCCCGGCGGTGATCATCACGGTATTTACGACCTTCAAGCAGTTTGACGTCGTCTACCTGCTGACCCAACAGGCGGGCGCGAAGACCGGCTCCGGCTTCCACACCATCCTGACCTACGCCTACGAAAATGCGTTCATCACCAACAATTACGGCTATTCCTCCGCAATCTCCATGATCATTTTCGTACTGCTGCTTCTGTTCTCCGCCAAATTTCAGCTGAAGGAGGATGCCTGATGAACAAGCGAAAATGGAGCGAGGGCATCGGCCTGACGGCGCTGAATGTATTTTTCATCGGGCTGTGCTTTCTGACGCTGATCCCCATTCTCTATGCCCTGAGCGTCTCCCTGAACGGGTCCAACAGTCTGCTGAGCTCCGATTTCTCTTTCATTCCCAAGAATTTTACCCTCAAAAACTACCAGGAGGTCCTGTTTGGGGAGAACATTGCCCTTTGGTTCCGAAACACCATCTTTCTGGCGGTCATGACGGTGCTTTTCTCCCTTTGCGCGGCGGTTCCGGCGGCCTACTGCTTCTCCCGCCGCCGCTTTCCGGGCAGAAAAGCGATCCTGCGGTGCCTGGTGCTGCTCAATTCCTTCCCGGCGATCCTGTCCATGTTCGCCATCTACCGGCTTCTGCGGCCCATGGGCCTGATCAATACCCGACTGGGCCTGATCCTGGTCTACACCGGGACCATGGCGGTGTTCAGCCTTTGGAACACCAAGGGCTATTTTGACACCATCCCCACGGAAATCGAGGAAGCGGCCAGGATCGACGGCGCTTCCGACCTGCAAATCGTCCTGAAGATCGTCATGCCTCTGGCAAAGCCCAGCATCATCACCACCGCCCTGCAGGTGCTGATCTACGTGTGGAACGAATATATCTACGCCACCACCTTCCTGACCGGCGAACGGAAATATACGCTGGCCGCCGGACTGAACGCCCTTCAGGCAACGGAGATGACCGGCTCCTGGCCGGTTTTCGCGGCGGCGGCCATTACCGTCTCCGTGCCGGTGCTGGTGATCTTCTTCCTGTGCCAGAGGTATATGACCTCCGGGCTGACGGCGGGAGGTGTAAAGGGATGAAGCTGGATGCCATTCTGCACCTTCCCATGTCGGAATACTGCTGCGGGCTGGATGAGCGCCGCATCGTCTACCGGCTGCGCTGCGCCAGGGGAGATCTGAAACAGGTGACGCTCTTCTATGCCGATACCGCGTGCAGGGTCGATCCCATCCTTTTTACCGCCGTCCCCATGAAAAAGCTCCTGTCGGATGCCTGCCACGATTACTGGCAGGTGATCGTGGACAGCCCCTATAACCGGGTCTATTACTATTTCCTGCTGGACGACGGCGAGAAAACAACGCTTTATTACAGCAATCTTTTTACGGACCGGCTTGCCCGGGATCGCTCGGAGTATTTCAAGCTCCCGTTCAACCACCGCAGCGACATTGCCCGTGTGCCGCAGTGGGTCAGAGACGCTGTTGTGTACAATATTTTCCCGGACAGCTTTGCCTCCGGCAAGTGCGAAATCGCCGGGCTTTCTCATCCGCGGCGCTTTGAGCAGCACACCGTACACGGGAAGCTGGGCGGAACACTGGAAGGCGTGACCCGGAATGTGGATTACCTGAAGGCGCTGGGCATCAACTGCGTTTATCTGAACCCAATCTTTGCCGCCGGGGAATACCACAAGTACGATCTGCTGGATTACTATCACGTGGACCCCTGCTTCGGCGGAAACGAGGCATTCCGGGCCATGGTCAGCGCCCTGCACGCCGCCGGTATCCGGGTCATCATCGACGGCGTCTTCAATCACTGCGGCTGGCATTTCTTTGCCTTTGAGGATGTGGTCAGGAATCAGGAAAAATCTCCGTACAGGAACTGGTTCTATAATCTGACCTTCCCGGTGCATCGCCCCGAAACGCCGGAGGAAATTCCGGGCTACGCCTGCTTCGCCTATGAGCGGATGATGCCGAAATTGAATACCGCCAACCCGGAGGTGCAGAAATACTTCTGCGATGTGGGCGCTTATTGGGTGCGGGAATTCGGCATCGACGGCTGGCGGCTGGACGTGGCCAGCGAGATCAACGACGGCTTCTGGCGCGCGTTCCGCCGCGCGGTCAAGCGCGAAAACCCGGAGGCGCTGCTCATCGGCGAGGTATGGGAAAGCGCCGGCCACTGGCTCCAGGGAGACATGTTCGACTCCACCATGAACTACGACTTCCGAAAGCACTGCTGCGCGTTTTTCGCCGAAAAGCGCATTGACGCGGCGGAATTCTCCGGGCGCGTCACCGATATGCTCATGCGCTACCGCCTGCAAATGCTCCCCGCCCAGCTGAACCTGCTGGACAGCCACGATGTCAGCCGCTTCCTGTCGCTGTGCGGCGGAGATACCGCGGGCTACCGGCTGGCGGTCCTGTTTATGATGTGCTTTGTGGGGATGCCCACCGTGTTTTACGGGGACGAGCTTGGTGTCCAGGGCCTCCGCGAGGAGGAGTACCGCGCCCCCATGCCCTGGAGCGGCGGAAATCTTGCCCTGCTGGGCTTTTTCCGAAAGGCCATCGCCATGCGCCATGAGCTGCCTGCGCTGCGGGAAGGGGATTTTCAAATGCTGTCCGCCGACGAAGGCAGCCGTGTACTCCACTTCCGCAGAAGCACGCCGATGTGCTCCGTGACGGTTTCCGTCAACGCGGGAACCACCGATGCCGCGATCCCCGCCCAGGAGGGGAAGCCGTATTGGGCGGAGGGATTCCGGGACGGCATTCTGGCCCCCGGCGGTTTTTTGGTAACATCCAGTGCGGGAACCTGCGAGTAAATTTTGGAACTGTTGCCTTAAAACTTGCAAAAATACTTCCTCCCGTAAGTTAGAAATAGCGGTAGAAATCACGAAATAATCGTGGTTTCTACCGCTGAGTTATTAGGATGTTTTTTTGAAAAGACTATTTTGCAACAGCCCCAAATTGTGATATACTGATAAAAAAAGGCGGTGAAAAATATGGGTGTTACCATCAAGGACGTGGCCCGGGCGGCGGGCGTTTCCATTTCGACGGTCTCCAAGGTCCTGAACGGACATTACAGCATTTCCGAGCAAACGGCGCAGCGGGTCCGCGGCATTATGCGGGAAATGAATTACTACCCCAATGCCAACGCCCAGAGCTTTGCCAGCGGCTCCAGCCACTGCGTGGTGCTGCTGGCAGACCTGGCCCCCAACGCCGCCTTTCAGAACCCGCACATGTTTGAGATCATCGCCGGTCTGGAGGAGGCGCTGTGCAAGCGGGGCTACCGCCTGATCCTGCGGGGCACGGACGCAACCTCCGCCTGCGGCATCGCGGAGGAGATCATCTCCCGCCGCAGCGCGGACGCCATTGCCATTCATGTCGGCGTCATGTCCCACCCCCTGGCCGCCGTGCTGACCCGGCTGCAATTTCCCCACATGGTCCTGGGCGCGCCGGACTTTGACAGCCAGGCCTGCTGGATCGACAACAGCAACACCTACTCCGGCACCGTGGCAGCCGGCTACCTCCTGTCGCGGGGATACCGGCGCATCGCCTTCATCGGCGGGAAGTCCTATGATCTGGGCTCTGCTCTGCGCCTGCAAGGGGTGAAGCAGGGCCTGTCCAACGCGGGCAGGCGGCTGGAGGATCAATATATCTGGCTTGGGGAATCCACCCGGGCAGACGGCCTGCGGATGACGGAAGGCCTTTTGAGCCAGAAGGAGCTGCCGGACGCCATCATCTGCGCCAACAACTACATTGCCCTCGGCTGCGTGGACGCAGTCCTGAAAAAGGGCCTGCGCATCCCCGGGGACATCGGCATCATGGCCTTTGACGACTACCCCTTCTCCCGCATCATCGAGCCGCCGCTGACCGTCGTGGACATCAACGTCCGGGACATGGGGGCCCAGGCCGCAAAATTCCTGACAGACATCATCCGCCACCCCAACATGCAGATCCAGACCTATATCACCACCTCCAACATCATCGCAAGAGCATCAACGCGGTAAAACCGGTGCGGCATAACGCGCCGGGATGCCCCCGGCCGCGCTAATGCGTTCAGCCAGCTTTCCATGCCCGCATGATATAAGCCGCGGATCTTGGTTACATGGCTACACCTTAACATGAGGCTGCTGCAAAAACGAACTTTGCAGCAGCCCCTAAAAATATTACGTCACTTTTTGAGAATGCGACTTACAGCAGCCTTTTCGGTTTTAGTCAAGCCAGAACTCATCCAGCAGTGCCTGCACTTTTGTATTTGCCTCGTTCAAAGCTGTTTCGGGGTCCTTTCCATTAAGGACGACCTCGTCGATGGCATCCAGCATGATCTGGCGGTCAGCGGATTCATCCACATAGAAATAGCTGGTCGCGTACTCAAGGGCACTCAGGAAAGGTTTCAGAGTCGGGTCGCTCTGGAATGTCTCATTGTCCGCAATAGATTTCCGCGCGCCGATTTCTCCAACTTCCTCCGTCCAGCGTTCCATGACCTTCTCAGAAGCCAAGAATTCCAGGAATTTCAAAGAGGCATCATACTTGTCTGGGTCAGACTGGGTCAGCGCGGTAATACCGTTGGTCCAGAAGGAACCAAAGGAGCCCTTATTCCCGTTGTACGCAGGCAGTTCCATCACGCCCCACTCAAAGTCACTTACGCTGGAGCGCAGCGTTCCCAGGCGATAGGAGCCGTCGACATGGAAATAGGCCTTTCCGCTGGAGAAAGCAGTCACGTCATCCGTGTAGAAGTTTTTCACACCAACCTTCAGGTCAGTGTTCAAACCAATAAAGAACTTAAATGCTTCCAAGCATTCGGGGCTGTTCCAGCTGGCAGTCTTTCCGTCCTCAGAAAGAGGCGTTCCGCCGAACTGAGTCATCAGGACAGGGCGCACCCAGGAGTGGTACTGGCCATCGGGCTGCCAGGTGCAACCCGCAACTTCCAGCGTATCACCGTTCCATTTCGCCAGATCCGAGGCCATCTGTGCCCAAGCCATCAGTTCAGTGGGGATGTCTTCAATTGCGATCCCTGCTTCATCCAGGAGTGTTTTGTTATAGAACAGAGCCGTTGCACGCACAGCGGTAGGAATGGTGTAGTACTCACCCTCAATTTTGTTGATCTGTGCCATCGGAGTAAAGTTCTCTTCAATGTCCTTCGCAAAAGATTCCGGGAGGGAACTCAGCACGCCGGACTTTACATATTTGGGCACCCAGCCATAGAACATGTTGATAATATTGGGGCCCTCACCCGTCGTCGCGGCAGCGGCCAGCTCTGCCGCCAGCTTCTGCTCATAGTCCGCATAGGGGAAAGTCTTGTGGACAACTTTGATGCCAGGGTTAGCCGCTTCAAATTCAGGGATCAGCTCGTCAACCAGCTTGACCTTAGATTCATAGGCATACTGCCAGTACTCGATCGTAATCTCTTTCGCATCGCCACCGGCAGGCTGTGCCGATGCTTCCGTGGGGGCAGCAGTCGACGGTTGACTGCTCTCAGATCCACATCCAGCAAATAATGTGGATAAAATCGCCATTGTCAAAAGAACCGCAAAAAACTTTTTCATACTGTTTCCTCCTGATTGTTTTTATAAGTGTGGTTTTTCAGCGCATGGATCACTGCGCCGAGAGCACCACCGTACTCACCCGTTTGGTTGTGCTGCAAGGATACTTGGTTGTGGACCAAGCGCTTGAGCCTTGCAGAGAGCTGCTGATTTAAAAAGTCCCATTCTTTTGTAATTCCGCCCGCAATAACCACTGTTTGCGGATTCAGAATTGTTACAATATTGGCAATACCAACTGCCAGGTAGTCCATTTTCTGGCAGATAAAAGATTGCGCCGCTGCATCACTGGAGTCTTTGAAACGCTCGTATATCTCCGCTACGGTCGCCCGGCTGTTAATACTGGCGCGGTAATCCCGTTCGATTGCAGCCGCAGAAGCCTTGGATTCAAAGCTCCCAAATTCATCAAAGGATCTTGCCTGTCCCTGCAAGTCTTCCAAGAAAACCATATAGCCGATTTCTCCAGCCGCAAGGTCTGACCCTTTATAAATCTGACCGTTAATTACAATGCAGGAGCCAATTCCAGTCCCAATCGTGATGAATACATAATCAGAGACACCCCGGCAGCATCCGCATTCCCCTTCTGCGATTGCCCAGCAGGCCACGTCGTTTTCAACGGATACTTCAATCCCGACGCGTGCGGACAGTTCTCTTTTTATATTCCTCTCCCCTGCAAAGATTGCCGGGGCGGTATGGATACTCCCCGTTTCAGGATCCACGGTTCCCGGGAACCCCAGACCGACATGAGTTATACCTGGAAAAAGCATCCTACTTTCGGCTATCAAGTTATCTAGGAATTCAACGATATCCAACGATTTCTCTGTGGCTAACTCCCAGCCCTTTAAAATATGAAGTTCCGTATCAACAACGCACAGTTTTGTATTTGTACCGCCGACATCAATTCCTAAATACACCCAACTCACCGCCAATTACTGATCGATCAGGCGACTCACTGCCTCTGTCAAAGCCTCATGCGCCCTTTCATATTTATTTTTGGTTTCCCGCAAAACGTTCATTTCCTCCGCATAGTTCTTCAGGCGCTCTTTATACATCCCCTCCGCGACCTTTGGGGAAGGGCCTCCGACGATGCTGCGAATTTCAACGAAATGGACCGGATCCAATGCCAACTTAATAACATCCGCGTCAATCTCGACCTGCCGGCCCAAAACCTCACGGCTGACTTGATTCAGGAAATCCTGCGTAATATTGTCTGCTGTCAAATTCTCACCATAGAGCTTCCGAACGATCGCGCTGGTGATACTATGGCCCTCGCGGAAAGACAGGCCGACCTCACGTACAAGAGTGTCCGCAAGCTCCGTAACCGTGATAAAATTCTCGTGGGCACGCTGCAGCAGCAGCGCTTTGTTGATCCGCATTGTCCCGAGCACATTGGCCGTCACATCCATAGCACGCACGATGTAGCCCACAGAGCGGTACAGATGCTCCTGAAGCTCTTCTTCACTGTCTACGATATCGCCATAGGGTGTATTATGCATAATGGTGAAAATCGCCTGTGCCTCTGCCATGGCCTTGCTGATGATGGGCCGGCAATGCTCCAAAGACGAAGGGTTGCGTTTCTGCGGCATAATGCTGGATTTCTGGACATAGCCATCCGCGAGGTAGAAAAAACCGAACTCCTTTGTGCAGTAGTCCAGCACATCTTTCATAAAGCGGGACATATCCACGGCCAGCACCTGCAATACACCGGCGAACTCCATCGTATGGTCGGCAGCAGCAATGCAATCATAACTGTTCTCCAGCAGGCCATCAAAGCCAAGCAGCTCGCTGACACGCTCCCGGCTAATGGGGAATCCCGTCGTCGTAATGGCCGCCGCACCCAGAGGCGAACGATTGATGGACTTTTCCACCGCCGTCAGCCGTGTCATGTCTCTCGTAAGCACATCATACATGGAAAGCAAATAATGAGACAAAGTGGACGGCTGCGCCGGCTGCGTATGCGTATACATTGGCATGACCGTATCAAAGTTTTCGCTGATCAGCGTGAGCAGTGTGTCCTTCAGCCGCAGGATACTTGCCTTGACCTTAACCAACTCCTGGCGCATGACCATGCGGAACTCGCCGACTCCTATGTCATTGCGGCTTCTCGCCGTATGGACTCGTCCGGCGAGAGTTGAACCGATCTTTTCCTCCAATGCTTTCTCAAACATGAAAAACATGTCCTCGAAATGCGGGTCGTATTCCCGCTCCTCGAAGGGGATCTGCTCCACCTCAAGGATTCCCTTGAGAATTGTTTTGGTGTCCTCCGGCGTGACCAGGCCCTGTTCACTGAGCATTATCACGTGGGCCTTTGTCATTTCAATAAAGCAGCGGAAATAGTACTCCTTCTGAATATCAAAGATAGGGGCCAGCACGTTTTTCTGGAAGCTCAATGCCGGAAATTGCGTCCCGTCAACGGCTTCAATTTCTGCTTTTGTAATCATGTTTTCACTCCTTCATTTCAATACCTAACCTTTGATTGAGCACCAGATAGGTTCCGCCGAGCGTAATGGCATCCTCTCCCAGATACGAAAACCTTATATCACAGGGCATCGGGCAGAGCTGATGTACCTGGTGCTCAAAATACGCTCCAATCGCCGCTTTGGCATGGCGAAACCGGCCACTAACGATGATCACGGAGGGATTCAGCAGCAGGATCGCATTTGTAATGCCCATAGCAAGCGTATCGCACATGGCATACAGATCCTGCATGATCGCGGCATTTCTTTCCGCCAACGCAATCACCTGTTCGAATGGTGCACAGTATTTTTCCTCAAGCCGCCGTACGGAAGTTATTTCCTCGAAATAGCCGAAATCATCCAAGGTGTACGGCCGCTCCCGATAGGCTCGCTTATCCACCGCCATAAAACCCATTTCGCCTGCAAGTCCCATTGCTCCGTTAATGAGCTTGGAATCGACGATCGCCGCGCTGCCAATGCCACTGCTTATCCATACGCACAGGAAATCCGTCTGCTTCTGTGCGCACCCCCTCCAGCGCTCTCCATAGGCCATATTGTACACGTCGCGCTCTACGAAGACGTCCATTCCCAGTTCCTGAGAGAACTTTTTGCCTAAATTAAGCTTTTTCGCATCAAAATAGGGGGAGAAAACTACTTCATTATTGCGAATATTCCCCGGGACTGAAATTCCAACGCCAAGGAAGCGCGCACGTCCAAACTCTTCTATCGCCCTCCGGCACAACCCCACCGTTTCATCGATCATCTGGGAAAAGTCTTCGTAATACTGCTTTAAAAAAGGATACTTGCATCTGACCTCGCCAGTAATGTCAACGATCTGCACAATGGGATCGCCCGGCCTTACAAGAATCGAGATTACAAGACAGGCCTCTGAATTCAGGCAAAGATTGACCGGTTTCGGTCCGCCCTTCGGCGATGCCTCCGAAACGCCCTTTTCCAGTAATATTCCCTGACGCAGAAGTTCGTCTACGCTGTACGTCACTGCAGCGCGGGAAAGGCCGGTAGCCTGGGCAATGTCTTTTCTGGAAAGCATCTTTCTGCTAAAGAGGGCAGACAGGACCTTTTTTGTACTTTCATTTGCAACGGTCATTTTCAAGGTCTGAATTCACTCCAAATGCGCTCGATATTACCCGAAAAAATCAGGTTGACATCCTCATCCTTAAAGCCAAGCTCGAAACAATCACGAATTTGTGCATCAAAGTACTTCATGACGAAGCCTCTGGGAAACCAGGAGCCATCTGTACCGAAGATGATGCGCTCCGGGCCGATTGTTTCATAATATCTACTCAGGAGATCCTTCACTGTGATCTTATAGGGCATCCATCGGGTCCACTGATTGGAGCCGGATGTGTCAATGCATACATTGGGGCAAACCCAGCACAGCATGAAGGTATCCTCCAACTGGCCGCACCCGAAATGAGGGACAATAAATTTGACCCGTGGAAACGCCTTTGCAACGTCATGGATAATGGCCGGTGAGATATTAATGTGATGAGAAATGCCGCCTGCGGCGCCCATAATGCCGAAATGGAACAAGATGGGAATATTATGTCTTTCGGCGGTCTCCCACAGAGGCCACAATTCCTTACTATCCAGAGGGCGATCCAGCTGCGGGCCCAGGATCTTCATTCCGCGCAGGCCCTTATTCACAATGGCATCCTCAAGCAATTCGGCGGCATTGGGCGCAAATGGATCGTGGTACGCATATCCCACGAAGCGGCCTTTCCCCAACTCAACAATTTTCTGCATGTTGTCATTGGAGTTCTTCATAGAGCCAGCAGTGACAAAGCACAGCTTATCCACGCCTTTCTCATCCATGTCCTTGAGCCAAAGGGCAACGCTTTCCTCAATGGTTTCAGGTACAGGGGCTTCTGGCGGAAAGCCCCAGGCTTTTTTCCACTGATCCGTCTGATATTGGCTCATCTCGCGCACCAGCCGCTGCGTTTCCGCTCCGTTCTTTTTCGCCATGGTGTTGTTGACATTGGTGATCTCTATTCCCTTTACCATAAAGTGAACATGAGAATCATAGACGCGAATACCATTGATCATTCTTTTTACCTCCTCTTTCTACCCTTTTACACCAGTAAGTTGAATTCCTTCAATGATCTGCTTTTGGAAAACCAGGAAAATGACCAAGACCGGCAATGTCGCGATGGATGCGCTGGTCATAATCAGATCCCACTGATTCAGCATTTCACTGGAAAACTGCGCAACACCGACAGTAATTGTATACATGCTTTTATCGTTAAGGACGATGACAGGCCACAAAAAGCTGTTCCAGCACCCGAGGAATGTAAAAATCCCCAAGGCGGACAGGGCCGGTTTCACAAGCGGAAGAGCAATTTTTCGATAAATTGCGAGCTCACTTAAGCCATCGATGCGGCCTGCGTCCAGCAGATCCGTAGGAACACCAGTAAAAAACTGCCGCATCATAAAGATTCCGAAGGCACTCATCAGCCCTGGGAAGAGTAGGGAGAACAGTGTATTTGTCAATCTGAGCTTTACAACTGAGAGATACCACGGAATAATCATCATTTCCGTTGGGATCATCAATGTTGACAGGATCAAGAGGAATATGAGTTCTTTTCCGCGGAAATGGTACTTTGAAAACACATAGCCGACCAAAGGGTCGAAAATCAGTACAGAGGCAGTAGTAATGCCGGAAACCAGGAAACTGTTCCAGAACCACAAAAGGAATGGAGACGCCCCCAGGATCTTTTTGTAGTTTGCGATAGAGAAATGCTTGGGGATCAAACTCATGGAATATACTTCCGACCCGACTTTAAAGCTCGTGGCAACCATCCACAGGAAGGGAAAAACCATAATAAAGCCGCACACAGAAAGAATGATATACGCTGCGGTCCTTTTAAATCTTTTCCTCGATTTCATAGGCCTCTCCTAATCTGTTTCTCTGTTCAGCACCTTCATCTGGAAGATGGTGATCAGCATAATAATGACAAACAGCACAACGGTAATCGCACTGGCACGTCCCATTTTATAGCGTTTGAAAGCAGTCAGATAGATTTCCAGGACCAAGCTGGTGGTGGACTTCAACGGTCCTCCCTCAACGCCCGCAATGTTATATACCTGGGTAAAGACCTGCAATGTGCGAATCGTGCCCATCACCGCAATATAAACAAGCGTCGGATTCAGTTGAGGGACTGTGATATGCCAAAACTGCTGCCAAGAAGATGCTCCGTCCATCTGAGCAGCCTCATAATAGGTCTGGGGGATCTGCATCAATCCCGCAAGCATGATTATCGTATTAAACCCAATACTCGCCCAAATCACATTTGTCATAATGACCAAAATCGACTGTGACGTGGAATTCAAGAACTGCTGTGCGGGCAGTCCCAATGCCTTGAATATCATATTGATGACGCCACCGTTGGCCATGAACATCCATTTCCAAACCCAGGAAATGGCTACCACGCTGGTAACATAAGGGATGAAAACCAGCAGTCTGAAAAAGCTGCGTCCCTTTACGATCTCATTGAGCAGGAGCGCCAAAATCAGGCTCAGGACGGTCATCACCGGAACACAGACGATCACATACTCAAAAGTATTGATAAGTGCCGCAGAAATCGCGGGGTCCTTCATAATAGCCTTATAGTTATCCAAGAAAACAAAGCTTTTTTGCGGACTTAGCAAATCCCACTTCATAAAGCTCAGGACAAACGAAAAGATTGTCGGCAACGCCCTTGTAATTACAAAATACAGGACAGGGATAGCGATAAATTTGTAGGCAGTACGCTCTCTTGCTTTTCCAAGGGGTGTCAGTTTCTTATCCTTTATGGACTGCGATGCCAATGCAACCATCTCCCGTATAATTAAGTTAGTTGATTCATTTAATTAACTAACCAGATTATATCATAGACCAGTTCAAATGTCCAGGTTATTTTTTGCAAATTGCACAAGTTCTACGCTTTCTACAAAAAACAGTAGGTCAATTTGTACATTCCCGAAAACATAATTGGTCGTCAAGGCTCAAATATAGCATTTCCCGCTTCATATTTTCGGCTAGTGCAGACATGTCTTGCCATAACCAAAGCTTCCAATCAAAACAGTACATCAATATAGTCTCCTTCTCAATTCTAAGGCAACACCGCGCAATTGTGTCTGCGAGCCGCAGCCGTCTTTTTGCCTCACTTCTTCAGTTTGAAAAACGAGAAATACATACAGTATTCCTTCGTTTTCCAAACTTTGAATTGAGCCAAAAATCCAGGCTGGGGCTTCTTGCCAAATTGTGCGGTGTTGCCCTAATTTTCCGCCCCATTACATATTTCCCCTTTTCCTGCAAATACTTCTTCTGGAACAACACGCGCGATATGCGCTTCAAAGGAGAAGAAATTATGAAGGCAACAGGCATTGTACGCCGGGTGGACGATCTGGGGCGGATCGTGATCCCGAAGGAGATCCGAAGAACCCTGCGCATCCGCGAGGGCGACCCGTTGCAGACATCATTGACACGGTGGGAAAAATACTGCTTTTCTATGTTGGATTTGGCTAAAAGGCGGGGATGGTAGTTGTACATAGTGACGGATGTGAGGGGCGGAACCGTGGGTATTTGGGAGGGGTATCTCTGATATTTGCCAACCATTGGAGCTAATTATGCCAGTCGCCAGAATCTCACAATACTGCCAGAGCGCTGAACAGGAAAGTATTCATGTCGCGCATATAACACGCGTGCAAGTTTATGATTGACAAACTTGCACGCGTGTTATAATATGTAGCAAATAACAGTTGGAGGCATTCCTATGAAGATGACTTTGCCGGAACGTGAAACAATGGAGATAGAATTTAAAAGCGATGTTAAAAAACTTAGTGATTCTGATCTTGTTGATGCGGTTGTGGCGTTTGCCAATACCAACGGAGGCAGCTTGTATCTTGGCATTGAGGATAATGGTTCTGTGACAGGTTTGAACGAACAGCATAAAGATATTACGCAGCTTGCCGCATATATTGCAAACCGCACAGTACCACCCGTTTCTGTAAAGGCCGAGATACTTGATTCGGAACAGCCTGTTCTGTTGATTCAAGTGCCCAAAAGCAGAAGTATCGTTGCAGCTTCCAATGGCAAGATTCAGCGCAGACGTTTGAAGGCGGATGGAACACCGGAAAATGTTCCTATGTATCCTTACGAAATATCTACACGACTGAGCGAGCTTTCCTTGCTTGATTTTTCTGCACAGCCAGTACCCGGTGCAAAGTATACAGATATCGACCCGCTGGAAAGGGAAAGGCTGCGCAAAATCATACTTGCTTACAATGGTGAAAAGAATCTACTTGAGCTTTCCGATGAGGAACTGGATAAAGCGCTGCAATTCGTTGTGACGACTGCGGACCAGTTGGTTCCCACATATACTGGACTTCTCTTACTGGGGAAAGCGGAAAAAATCAGAGAGTATATGCCCACTGCGGAATCTGCATTTATTATGATGCGTGGGACGGATGTAACTACAAACGAGTCGTTCTTTCTACCATTGTTGGCTGCTATCGAAAAAATAACGGATTTTATATCTGCACGCAATACAAGTGAAGAAATGGAAATGGGAATGTTCCGAATTTCAATTCCGGAATTTGACCCGAGAGCGGTTCGAGAAGCGGTTGTAAACGCATTCGTTCACCGAGATTATACACAGCTTGGGCGTGTGCTGGTCAAACTTGATGCAGATGGACTGTCGGTGAGTAACCCCGGCGGTTTTATCGAGGGTGTAACATATCAGAATATCCTGACAGTCGAACCACATGGCAGAAATCCGGTTCTTGCAGATGCTCTGAAACGAATAGGTCTGGCGGAGCGCTCTGGGCGTGGTGTGGACAGAATTTTTGAAGGTTCCCTTTTGTATGGGCGGGATGTTCCGGATTACTCGGAAAGTACCTCTAGGACTGTCAAACTCTTTATCCCTCGTGGAGTGCCGGATAAGCGCCTTGTGGCATTGATTTCTGAGGAGCAAAAGCGCACTGGCTCCCCCCTTCCGCTTAATTCTTTACTTGTTCTGAATGTTTTGAAAAATAACCACAGAATGTCTTTGGCTGACATGAGCCATGAATGTGCAATTCCTGAGTCCAAGTTGAAAACTACGTTGGAACGCCTTACGGAATCCGGCCTTATTGATGCAATGGGAAGTGGACGTGGCAGAGCTTATGTGCTAAGTGCCAAGGCATATAAGGACCCGATTCAGCATGTTCGGCAAACGGATATTGATGCAGTTCGTTACAAGGAACTTGTAATAACACTTGCTCGTAGGAAAGAATATATCACCCGTAGAGATGTGATTGAGCTACTTCATGTATCGCCTTCTCAAGCCTATCGACTGCTGAAAAAGCTGGTAGAAGAAGGCTTGCTTACTTTAGACGGTACGACGAGCGCAGCAAAATACACCTTAAAAAAGTAATCATGTTGCACGCAAACTTGCACGCGTGTAAGTTTGCGTGCAAGTTTACGCAGGTGCGTAGATCAGATACGGGTGAAAAGTGTTTTGAATTGCAACCACGCCCATCTTGGCACGAAACCAGGATGGGCGTGGTACTTTGTAAAAAATCATACTTATTTGACTTTGCGCATAACATTACTCTCTAACGGTTGTCTTTGGCTGCCACCTGCAAGAGATTCCGCTCAAGAGGCTTCATACAGCAGCACCTCGTCATCAGAAATAGAATTCAAAAACTTACTGTCCAGGCTCCCGGTAGGAATCAAATCCACAGGGATTCCCAACGCATCTTCCAGGTCAGCGGCCAGGCCGCCAAGCTGCAAGCCGCGGATGGCTCCTTTATCAATACGCAGATCAATGTCGCTGTCCTTGTCAGCATCCCCTCTAGCATAGGAGCCGAACAGATAAATCCGGTCTGCCCCATATTGGGCCGCCAAGGCCGAAACGATTTCCTTGATTTCAGCTACAGTATATCGCATATCTGTTCCCCCTTACCACGTATTCTACTACTATTTTACCATAATTATGTGAAAGCGGCAATGATTATCTGGGAAATCTGTATTTCTCTTTCCTTATTTAACCTTTTCGGCTCAAAAAGGCTAAAATAACGGCAGCAGACCCGATTTTAACACAAATCCAGGTCTGCTGCCTTTTTCTATTCATTCTCTACCCTCCAAGCGGGCGTGAATTGCATTCAGCCACTCCCCGTTGTATTTGAGTCCGGCAATGGAGGCTTCAGTATGCAATACGGATATTCCCCGCTTGCCAGAGACCTTTCGTCAAGCCGAACTGACGCTCTGTGATCCGTCCTCACGTCCCAAATCCACCATTTTGCCTGGCAGTCCGGAAAGAGAATAAAAATGTTTGCAAATATCTTTGTGGTTATGTAAGTCTGCTTAATTTCGTCGAAAAATTTCCGTCTGGGCCAATCTGCCACCTCATATGTCACAGAGCCATACTTATCCAGAACCCAGTCTGTCAAATCCAGCAGGCAGAGAACGCAGAGGTGAACATTATGCCCGGAATACTCCCTCGTTGCCTTATCAGCGATACGCTCGCGGATGTAGCGGAAGAAGTCCTCTCCAAGGTTTTCGGTTGAATATGTGTGACGCTGGATTCGCTGTACAAAGTTATTTTTCTTCTTACTGTCGGAGGCAATTGTAAACTCAAAGGGAACCCCATTGCAATAATAGTCCGGTTCCGATTTGTCCGGATTCCCTGGTTCCCAGGTGGTTTCAGGAAAAATCAACGACATGAGCTTTTGGATAAAAGGCTCGTTTTTTGTCTTATTCCAAAAATTTGGTGGGAGATACTCGACCACATCGTAGAAAGGCTCATCCATTCTTACACCTTCCAGACCGTTTCATCCCCGCAGATGTTCCGGATTTTCAGACGTAAAGGCTGCTGATCGACCCGGATGCAGCCGTCCCAGAATTCTTTTGTTTTGTTCCCGTTGCGAATCACATATCCCAGTTTGTCGATTTTGATTTCGCTGTCAGAATGCCACTCGCCCACAGCTGCTGTGCAGTCTACGCTCAGGAACTCAATCAGCTCCAAGCCCTCTTCGCTGATTTCAATGGGTTTGAAAGTCTTTTTCGCGTTCAGTCGGGCCTTGTTGTTATATTCCATGATTTTCTCAAGAACCCGGTCACTGATAAATCGGTCAATGGTGACGGTATAGCCGTCAAAAAAGCCTTCGGCGGTCTGCTCTGTGTGGAATTCCGCGTAATCGCCGATGACCACATCATCAAGCACATTCTTCAAATCCCGCAATTCGATTTCAACCGATGTACTGTCATCCTCCGCAATGAATTTCTGAATTTCAGCCAGACCGGAAATGTCGATGTAATAGAGAATGACTTTCTTTACAGAGGCGTCCAATTCCGGGATTGCCTGGTGGATGACTCGGTTGATAAGGACTGTATCCAGGAGCTTGGAGGTGCTGTCCATCAGGTTGGGAATATAGACCGGCACGGTTCCCAGCCTGCTGTCAGAGATCGCCCCTGCCCAAAAGGAGTCCAGACTTTCTTCACTATGGAGGCCGGGAATCAGGGACTTGATTTTGTCCATGGTCTGTACCGGGTTGCGGTACAGCTGAACACCGTCTTTGACTTCCAGTACATCGAATTCCGCGCCGTCCGTTTTCAGGCGGTCGCGGGCGGTCTGGATGGAGTTGATACCAATGTCGCAGTGAATGAAGCGGCGACCCAGCTTGTGGGCAACTGCGGCGGTAACACCGCTGCCACCAAAAAAGTCGGCGACGAGCATGCTCTCATTTGAAGATGTTTTTATGATTCTTTCAAGTAGTTGCTCCGGTTTTTGTGTAGCATAGTTCGCATTCTCCACGGAACCTCCTTGAACAGGTGGAATGTCCAGCCAAATATCTTGCAAAGGTACTCCGGGCGACTCGTCCAAGTAATTCTTTTTCTGTGGAACAGCGCCTGGCTTAGTTTGAACTATCAGTCCCTTTTCTTCCAATTCGTGAATAGTTCTTTCGCTATAACGCCAATATCTAGATACGCCCATAAACTCGTAGAATGGATTTCCCTTAGCAGCTCCACCAGTACCGATCATAGATACCAGACGGTACCGGCGACCGTCTCTATCTTTATAGCGAAAGAAATTGTCAACGTATTCTTGCGAATAGGGGGTATACACTGTATTCAAGATATAGCTGTCGGCCATACTATACAAGAAAATCACGTCATGAAGCCGTCCCAGATGTTTTGCGCCCTGCCCAACATCAGAGTGTGAAAATGTTCGCTTCCATATCACTTCATTGATAAAATTGTCCTCTCCGAAAATTTCATCCAGAAGAATTTTAACGTAATGTCCAATATGGCTGTCTAATTCCACCCAAATTGACGCTGTAGCGCTCATGACAGATTTTATCGCCATAAGATTCTCATACATCCAGCTCAGGTATTTTTCTTTATCCCAGACATCCCCGTACATCTTTTCCTCAAAGGATTTTAGGTCGGCAATGTCCAGTTCCTGCTCCGCCTGGGCAATGGCTTCCGCAACCTTGGGATTCCGGCGGATATACACCTGTTTGGCATAGTCTGCCCCACTGGCAAAGGGCGGGTCAATATACACAAGATCAACCTGGATACCCTGCTCCTTGAGGTAGGCACAGGCAGAAACACATTCACCCCGGATAACCAGATTGCCCTCCGGATTTTTGCCTACCCTTTCCTGCTTCTCCATCTCATACAGCGGCATTCCCCGCTGAATGGTCATGGAAACCTCATCCGCACCTTTGTAGCGCAGGATACGGTTGAAATTTCCAAGTACCGCTTGTCCCTCTACAGGTTCCGGGATAAAGGGGACGTATTTAATTGGCATTTGTCTGTGCCTCCTCTTTTAGATGGCAAATATTGTGTAAAGAAACTGCTAAATTATACAATGATTGTGGCTCAACAGAACTACCATCATCTTCATAGATATACCGCCAATTTACAAATGCTTTGCTATGAAGCTGTAAACATTCTTCCAATGATAGGATGGATGTCCACCGTTCGTATTCTGATTTTAATTGTGATTGCGTTTCTTCGCATATCATGCCGTAGAGTACAAATAGATTATGCTGCCCTTTAATGGCTGTTCCGTTTTGCTTGTAGTAAAGATATTTCAGATACACTTCACAGGAAAAAGCAGCATTGACTGTAAACGGAGAAATATAGTATTTTAGAAAAGCAACTCCATTTTTCTGTGTCGTATATAATGCTTTCGCTGCCAGTAAATATCCGTCGGCAGTTCTCAAGCAAGTCGTGGCATTCATGTCTTTTACCCCTTAAAAAAAGAACAAATCTTCTCGTGTGTCATCCGAATTCGCTCCTCCTCCGGACAGGAATCCTCCAAATACAGGTAATCAAACCGCTGGTATTGAAACTTTGCATTATTTTGCCGGACAAACTCCCGCTCCATGAAGAAACGCTTCTCCCGGAACATGGGGTCATTAGCATAAATGGCACCCTTGGTTTCCACAATAATGGCCTTGTATATCTTCCCGTCTTTCCGTTTCAGAATCAGAAAGTCCGGTGTATACATCCCCACATACTTCCAGGAACCGCTGCTGCCCTGGTAGCATTTGATTTTGAATTCGGTCAAAGCCCGGTCACCGTTGTAGTACACCTCCAAATCCAACTGCTCCAATTCGGACATTGCCAGCACTTCTTCCAGAAAACACTGCTCAAAGCTGCTGTCCGTATGATAGGGAAGATAATGGAAAGAGCGGTTCTTTTGAGGATGGGAAGAATTTTGCTCCTGCAGCATATTCAAAATAGCGGTATTTCCGCTTTCTTTGGCCAATTGCATCATTTTTTGAATATTGGCATCTACTTTCAGCTTTCCCTTGTCATCCTGGATGATGCGCTCAACCACCCCCTGATTCGGATAATAGCTTTCGGGGGCTGTTGTGGTTTCGGCAGCGGTAAAGTTCTCAATTCTCAATAGACGGGATTCCTGGGGAATCAGTTCTTCCGAGGTGGTGAAACTGCGGCGGTCACAGAATGCCTTGCGCACATTGGCTTCCACGATGTTCCGGTCGTATTTGGAACTATAATACCGGGAGCCGTCCCGCTCAAAGGTCAGGTTCTCAAACAGTGTTTTCAAGGCTGCTTCGTAGGGTTTCAGCTGGGCCATGGATAGGGTGCCAAAGCTTCCTTTGACGATTTCCAACAGCCATGCGGAGAAGGTGGCGGGCGTGGTGCCTCGTTCTGTATCGTCTACCTGAATACTGGTTGGCTGCATGGTCAGGTCAGTGGTTTTGATGATGGCTTCTTTCACCTTTGCCGCATTTCCGGATTTGGGAATGTCCCGCTCCGGAGCCGCTGCTTCCAACTGCTGTGTAATGTAATTCACACGCAGCTGATAGAGAAATCAATCTTTGGCAATTTGAGGTATTTGGTGCGGTCATACCGCTTGATGGTCTTGCTGCCAGAATTTGCTTCCTGGAACTCCTTCAGAGAAATTCGGTGCTGCTGTTCCAACTGGGCATTCAGCTTTTCGGCGTTGGAATCGTTCAGGTAGATCAGAGCCGTTTCCGGGCTGCCTTTCACCACCTGGCGGAGGCAGCGGCAGGAAGTTTGCAAGACCATATTCTTGGAGCAGTCACCCTCCTGGGAAAGGATGATTCCCGTCAGGCTGCGGCAATCCCAGCCCTCTTTGCCGATCTGTACCAGAAGAACAATCCGAATTCTGGAAATGGGGCTGTCCAGCGTATCAAATTGCATCTGGCTGTCCGTCGGCTGGGGATACTGCTTGTTGCCCTTGTGGAATTTCAGGATCACGTCCGCAGGCAGGCCATATTCGGAGACGATTCCGGAAACCAGAGGGTACACCGTCCCTTCCAGCTTCTCAATGGTACCGCAGTAGATGCCGAGTTTCGCCGTAAGTCCGTTTCCGTATACTTTGTCCTTGTAAGCATCCAAGAATTCCCGGACACCGGCCTCAATAATGACGCTGCTGTCCGCGACGTCGGAGATCTTCACAACAGGCCGCTTCAGAAAATTTCCGACACCGGAAATCAGCGGGTAGTAATAGACAATGTTTGCAATCTCTGCCGTGGCGACGGACAGCTTGTCCGTGACGGGGATTTTCTCAGCTTTTTCAAGATAGGGCGTTCCGGAAAAACCGATGACGGAGTTGACAGTATCATTTTCAGCCCACCGGTTCACGACGGCACGGAGCTTGATCTCGTCACTGACGGCGTGATGCACTTCATCAATAAAGATGGCCAGACCGGGGAGCTTCCCGATCAGATTGCGCAGCTCATTGGCCTGCCGATCCTTGTCATCGTCGCTCTCCTCAAAAAAGCTCAGCTGTCCCTTCTTTTCCTGAATGCGGTCGAGGATCACCTTTTCCGCGTTTGTCACGGCTACAAGGCCAAACAACTTGGATAACGGCTGGTGGCTTGCAATTTTCTGCACGTTGGGATTCTTGACCTTATTGGACTTGCTGGCAGTTTTTTCCTGATCCAGCACCTCGAAAGAAATTTGGCGCTTCAAAGAGGATGCCGCAGGTTCCGGAATGACCCAGGAGGGATCGAACCGCTGGATCGTTTTCAGGCTGGGGACAACAGAGGACTTCAGCCCAGAAGGTGCCAGAATGATGAAATTGTGCGCAAAGGCTGGATTGTTTGGCTCATTGCTGGCAAAATATAAATCCAGATAGATAAAGGCGGCCATCAGGTATGTCTTGCCCGCACCCATGGGTAAACTGAACAGGTAGTCGGTATAAGAAACGCCGTAAAATGCCTTTTGGAAGAACTGCTTGTACTGGATTCCGTCTACCTCTGTCCGAATTTGTTTTGCAACCTTTTCCGCAAGCTGTTCACCGGCATCATTTGTCAGGCAGGCGTATTCATATAAAGCCGCCGCTGCCGGATTCGAGCAGAAGTACTCCCGGACTTTATTGGATATTTCAAGGTCACCCAGATTCAGTGAGTTGAACTTTCCGCTGGAAAACAGGACAGCCAGCGGCTTGTTTCCGCAACCGATTTTCAGGAAGAGGTACGTTTTGATCGCATCGATCTGCGCATCCCGGAGGTTTCCCTGTCCGGTCATATATTCAATCAAACTTTGAATTGTACAGTCCGCAGAGGCATACCACCGATTTCTTGCACGTTCAATCATTTTATAGAACATATCCCGTCCTGCCTCCTTCGTTTTGTTTCTCCATCATAGGCACACTCCCGTCATACCTTTCGCAGCCCGTATTGCTCTTAGCAAATCCCTGTATTTCTCTCCGATATTTAGCCATATCTTAATGTTGCAATCAGATAAAGTTATATGCACCTAGTATAACCCAGCCGTTCTATTCCTGTCAACACGGCTTTTCCTGCAAATACTTCTGGGGTGAAAACAAAAAAGCAGAATGGGTGCAGAGCAGCCCACCGGATTTAAAAACGGTGGGCTGCAATGTTTATCTATTAGTCTTTCCGCTGGTATAGGATAATGCCATACTGCTCAATTAAAGCAGGTAGGTTCGATTCACTGGTAGTTATGCTTTCGCGTTTCAGCGGTGATACTCCAAGCATCTTTTGGAAGCCGGTAATGTCGCCACCTTCCATGTTGAGGCAGGGCATGAGTACAGAATTGATAGGGCAAGGGAATATAATCACACGATCAAGGCCATATAGCTTGGCAGCCTCTTTAACAAAGCGAATTTGATATATGGAGAGCCCCATTACCGAAAATTCATTTTCTTCGGTAACTCTGGTGCTTTTCATAACCTCCGCAAGAACGTCAATGCTTGCCTTGAGACCTTCTTTTTGAAGACGATTCCACGAAGTCGATTCAACTACAAGTTTCCCGCCGAGCGCCATAAGATTGATTGCACTGTTGTTCATAAACTTCCCTCCTCATTCCTGTTGTTAAAAAGTACATTGTTGATCTTTACATATATCTGTTATCCAACCGTCACCTCCACCTGTTTCCCGCTGAACGCCACCCTATACTTATAAATCACCTTAACCCCAGCCGCCACCAATTCCGTTTCGTATTTCTTCTCATTGATCTGCCGCAATGCCGTCTCAGCCAGCTTTTTCAGCTTTTCGTCGCTGCAATTCTTCTCCGCTTTCAGTTCCATCAGAATTCCCGACAGCCCCTTTTGCGTGGGCTTCAGCTGAATATCATAGCGCCCGTCACCAGATTCTCAGTTAGAGGTCACGAAAGCGCCGCCCAGTAATACGCACAGGCCCAGCATAAAGCTGTGGTAGATCCCCCCGGCAGCATCGAAGGAGCTCACCGACTGGGTCAGCAGCGTTTGAATCTGTGCTTTCAGCCGGGTGTTGTCGCCGGAGAAGAAAGCCTCCTGAACAGAGATGCCCATGGACGGTGGGATCAGGTTTTCCATCCGCTGCAAAATCTCCGTCTTGCTGAAGCGGTAGCCGTCGTACCACTGTCAGATTTCGTCGTATTTGCCGGCGGCACCGTAGCATTTTGCCATCTCTCGAACCTCGTCGGCAGTGAAGCCAAAGTAGGTGCTGTATTTTTTGTCCAGCACGGAATTGATGGACAGATTGTTCATCCCACTGAAAATGCTCTTCATGGCCACCCGCAGAATGCCGGTCAGGAAGCCAATGACTTTCTCGTAGTAATCCTGGGGGTGTCGTACTCGTCGATGATTATAATGGGCGCAATGTCATAGCGCTTGTGCAGCATGGCAGATAAATCCAGCAGCCCCTGATTTCGATGGAAATCAGAAACCTGCTGCCTTTTCATGTTATAGCCTTTCCGCAGTGTCAATGATAGAAAGCGCTGATTTTGCCGCTTCAAACAGATTTCCTGCAGTAAGCAGTCCCAACCCATCGAATATGATCGATGGAACAGGTGCGTTTTCTTTGGTTAACTGCGCAGTGCAATCTACCGCAGAGTGGAACACACGACGGAGTTCTTCCTGGTTCGGCATAGGGGCACCAGATTGCACAGCGGATTGTGTGGAAGCAAACCAGTAATTGACAAAGTTGTCCTGATACGCCGGATAAGAGGCGCTCCACTGCATTGGACGAACCGGAGTCGTCTCCCGATAAGGGAGCTGATTCGCGTATCCCAGCATTCTTTGCCGTCTATAGGTTGCCTCTGCATCTAACTGTGCCTGCTCCGCACGTAACTGCTGCCGCAGGCGAGCGGCCTCTTGTTCGTTTTCTAACATGCGGTCTACAAGATTGCGATAAAATGGATCCTCTTGATACAATTTCCAATCGATTCCCTGCATATTTGCCCTCCTTTTTCATGGGAAATACTCCTATATGTTCCAAGTTTAGTATAATCAAATATACAGTATGATGTCAATAGAATATCTGGCAAAAGTACCAGTAGTACCTAAAGGCAAAAGTAAACATGGCGAGCAGATATAGATGTCCAATGTCAACCTGCTGAATCCTTGTCCGCGTCCCTTCCCGCACTGACAACTGGTTCGATTTTCTCTGCTTCCTACAGCCTGCGAGTCGAGATTTCCGCTGTGCCCCGACCGCTTCCGATACTTGTCATAATACACAGAAAATGCCTTCAATACTATACATTTCGCCGAATTCTCCGCAGAACCTTGAAATCACACTACGAACGTATTACAATAGCCCTATCAGGAGGATTGCCTATGGAACAACCGATTCTGCGAATTTCGCCGAAAAAATACGCCGGGGAGACCACCATTGTGTCTATGCGTATGGCAAAGGATTTGCTGAAGGACATTGACGCGGTGGCCAATGTGACCGGGCGCACTCGGAATGAGATTTTGACAATGAGCCTGGAATTTGCTTTGGAGCATATGGAAATTGTGATGCGGGAAAGAGAGGAAAAGAACAATGGCAGTAATCAAGTGTAAAATGTGCGGCGGCGACCTGGTGATCGAACCCGGCGCTACCGTAGCCGAGTGCGAGTACTGCGGCAGCCGCCAGACGGTGCCGAACCAGGATAACGAGAAGAAGCTGACCCTTTTCGCCCGGGCAAACCGGCTGCGCTTGGCCTGTGAGTTTGACAAGGCGGCGGGGGTTTATGAATCCATCGTGGCGGAATTCCCCCAAGAGGCCGAGGCCTATTGGGGGCTGGTGCTGTGCAAATACGGCATTGAGTATGTGGATGACCCGGCAACGGGAAAGAAAATCCCCACCTGCCACCGTTCCTCTTTTGAAAGCGTCCTGGATGACAGCAACTTTGACCAGGCCCTGGAAAATGCCGATGTGGTCGCTCGGAAGGTCTACCGGGCGGAGGCCAAGCAGATTGAGGAGCTGCGCAAGGGCATTATCGAGGTTTCTGCCAAGGAGGAACCCTACGATATTTTTATCTGCTATAAGGAAACCGACGACAAGGGCGACCGCACCCTGGACAGCGTTCTTGCCCAGGACATTTACGATGCCCTGACGGAAAAGGGCTACCGGGTTTTCTTCTCCCGCATCACTCTGGAGGACAAACTGGGCCAGGAATACGAGCCCTATATTTTCGCTGCCCTGAACTCTGCCAAAATCCTGCTGGCTGTTGGCACGGACTACGAGTATTACAACGCCGTCTGGGTTAAGAATGAGTGGAGCCGTTACTTAATGCTCATGGCCAAGGATCGAACGAAGCACCTGATCCCCTGCTATAAGAACATCGACGCCTATGATATGCCCAAGGAGTTTGCCAAGCTTCAGGCCCAGGACATGGGCAAGGTGGGAGCTATGCAGGATTTGCTGCGGGGGATTGAGAAGATTCTGCCGAAAAACTCGCCAGCAACAGAAATCCAGGAAAAGATCATTGTAAGCGGAGGTGGGGACAGTAAGATCACTGCCCTGCTGGATCGGGGCAATATGGCCTTGGAAGACGGTGACTGGGACAAGGCGGACGGATTCTTTGAGGAAGTGCTGAACAATGACTCTAAAAATGCCGAGGCCTATTTGGGAAAGGCACTGGCACAGGAGCAGTGCCGGAATCTGGATGCGCTGGTAGAAAAACGGCTGGCTATACATGAGCAGGTGAAGCCAGAAACACTTAGTATTCCGAGACGAACGGAATATATTGACCGGATGATGAAGAAGTATACGATTCCTGGTTATGTAACAGAAGAGGACATCCTCGGAATATACAATTTCGACCGAACCTATTCTTCTGATGTCTCTGGCAGGCAGGCGCAAGTCCTTCAAGAGAAAACATGGTGGGCAGATCACAAGCTCCTATCCCGCGCGGAAAAGTTTGCTGCGGGAGCCGTGGCGGAGAATCTGGTATCTGAGAAAAAGGCTTTGTTCACAGCACTGGCAGATCGGGTAAAAAAAGCCCAGCAGGCGGATGCGGAGAAGACCAAGGAACAGGAAAATGCCTATACCGCAGCGATTCAGGAGGCAGACCTGCGGGCAGAGAATGCCTATCAGGGTGGCCTTCGCCGGAGAGAGGAAGCCTACTGCGCCTGGCTGGAAAAAGCAAGGAGCGAGACGAGTCCGAACATTCTTTCAGGGCTGGCAGAAGCTTTCACAGGGCTGGGGGACTATAAGGACAGCCGGAAGTTGGCGGAGCATTGCCGGAAACGGGCAGCAGAGGAACGGGCGAAGATTGACGCCGAAACGGCGAGACAGAAAGCGATTGCGGAACAAAAGCGAAAGGAGGCCACGGCTAAGAAAAAGAAGCTGGCCGTTGTTATAGTAGTTATTATTGTGGTAGTTGTTGCCGCTGCGTTGCTGATGACGAAGGTTATTATTCCGGGAAATGCGTACAAAAAGGCGGAGAGCTTGCTGGCGAATGGACAGTATGAGGAGGCAAGTGCTGCCTTTGAGGCGTTGGGAGGCTATAAGGATAGCCAGCAACGGATAGAAGACTGCAAAACAGCTGAAATTGAGGCGAACTATCAGGCGGCTAATGAGTTGGCGGAGGAAGGTAGATTTGAAGATGCTATCACGGCTTTTGAGAATCTTGGGGACTACAAGGACAGCAAGGATAGAATTACAGAGGTAAAGTATCTTTCTGCCATCGCATTGGAAAATGCCGGAAATTATGATGAAGCTATTGCGGCATTTCAGGGACTTGGTAACTATAAAGACAGCGCCAAGCAAATTGATGCGATAATGTACACAAAAGCACAATATCTGTGTGAATCTGGCAGTATTTCTCGTGCAGCAATAATCTTTGGACATCTAGGAAACTATGAGGATGCAAAGGAATGTAGTAAAATGCTATGGGATAGTTTAGTCTATCAGAGCACAATAGCTACGGGAATGTTCCATACAGTTGGACTGAAAACGGACGGCACCGTCGTGGCGGTGGGGGATAACATTAATGGTCAGTGCAATGTCTCTGCATGGAAAGACATTGCAACCATTGACGCAGGTTCTCGGCATACAATCGGGTTAAGAAACAATGGCACGGTAGTAGCTGTTGGGTGGAATGATTATGGTCAGTGCGATGTTTCTGATTGGAATGACATTGTGACGATTAGTGCAGGAGCTCATCACACTGTTGGCTTGAAATCTGATGGCACTGTTGTTGCGGTGGGTGATAACTATTATGGCCAATGCGATGTCTCAGATTGGAAAGATATTGTGGTAATTAGTGCAGGTGACAGTCACACCGTCGGCATGAAATCTGATGGCACCATTGTGGCGGTTGGAAGTAATAGTAATGGAGAGTGCGATATAGGTGACTGGAAAGACGTAATCACAGCTATTGCCGACGGTGGCATTACGTTCGGCTTAAAATCCAATGGTAGCATTGTAGCGGTAGGTTACAACCATTATGGTCAATGCAATGTATCTGACTGGAAGAACATTGTGGCCGCCGCTACAGGTGCGTGGTATTCCGTTGGGTTAAAAAATGATGGTACTGTTGTAGCAATAGGCGACAATGGCTTTGGACAGTGCAATGTATCTAACTGGAAGAACATTGTAGCAATTAGCGCAGGAAACGGGCATACTGTTGGATTAAAAGCCAATGGTACCGTTGTGGCGGTTGGCCAGAACAGTGATGGGCAGTGCGATGTGGGGGGATGGAAGAATATTCAGATTCCCAATAATACATTAAAGTAACAGGAAAAATATATCAAAGGAGTAATGTACTTAGCATCCATGTTTTTATATTATAGATAAAAGTGATTCAATAGAAATACTAAGTTTGCGTGAAATATTATGTTTTATCTGATTTTAACAATTTATAGGAGTGTGCAATATGATTAAAACAGGAGATCGGCCACCAGTTGACGAATGGGTAAATAATATATGGCCAGACAGTGCAAAAGAAGCAATCAAAGAGCATATTCAGAATTATAGTGAGGTTGTAAAATTTAGAACATCGGCAGGAAACCCTTCTATAAGGACACCAATAGGAGAGAATTGCCAGATTATAATAAACTACAATAGTGAGAGAGAATGCTTTGTCGTTTGGAACGCTGCAATACAAAGTGCTATACATAAGGGAAAATCTATTCAGCCATCACTCGGAAAGAAGATAAGAGAGGATATTTTTCACTCGGTTAAACCGGATTCTATCATTCCAGAGTACCAAGAAATTGGACGGGGTGGATCTGGGAAAGTTGAATTGGTTCTCATAGTTGGAATAGATGCTTTCCCTGACTTTTGCGAGCATTACAGGGAAAGAATTAGACCAGATATGGGTGAAATTCCGGAAGGAAAGATTTGCTTATATGCGGACGCGGGTGGGGAGATACAGGAACTACGTAGGAGATAAAGCGGAGATATAACACGGAAGGGAAAACTTATGAATAATACAAGGTATGAGAAATTATTTCCGAATTCTGGTGATAAAGCAGGTGCTTTTGACAAGATTGCAGAGATGTTCTACGACAAAAATTTTTCGTCTGCAACAAAGACGGAAATAGAGCTTTTGATGTTTAGCATTTACATGGATGCAACCATTGAATCCTGTAAAAAAGGAAACAACACAATTGACTATAATGAGTGTTCCGATTATGAAATGGGAAAAGAACTGGGAATCCCTCAAGAAAAAGTGCGAACGCTGAAAGTGAAAAAGCAGGCACGTTATCCCATTGAATTTGATTGGCGGGAGTCCCTAAAATCTATTCAAGATGATATACGCTATGATCGGACGAAGGAGAAGATTATTATTCCGACCCGTGATCCCAACCTTTATAATGAAATTCGCAATTTTATTGAAGATCATGGTGGATATATTGAGGTTCAAAGAAGCGGAAATCTAATTCAGATTAGACCGGAACACTTTTTTATGCTAGTGTACGAAGAATTGGACAATGAGGGAAAAAAAGAATGCCGAAAGAAATTGGTAAAGCAACTACAAAAGAAGGAGAAAAATAATACGATTCCAGAAGCAAAAAATGCCATAGATGTACTGAAACTGGCAGAAAAAGCTTTGAGCCTAGGGATAGGTATTGGGGCAGATATTCCGATGGTGCTTGCTAGCCCACTATGGACAGTTTTCACTACTGCATTGCAGCAATAATGCTGCAAGTAATTTGCGACAACCGCCGCCTTCGGGGAATAAAGATAGCAATTCTCTTGATTTGGTGGAAAGGGGTGTCAACAAGAGAACAAAGAACGAATTGGAGATGGAACTATGTCCAAATTTGTAATCGAATGCCCCCACTGTGGGCGCTACGCGGAGGCCAAAACCGGCTTCTTCGCGCGAAAGAAAATCGACTGCTCCTGCGGTTATACCATTGATGTCCGCACGGACAAGCTGGCAAGCCGCTCTTGTCCCCACTGCGGCAACGAGGTGGTTTTTGACCAGAGCAAGGGCAAGGACGCCAAGTGCCCCGTTTGCGGGGAACCTATCAACACCATGGCGGAGCAGGATAAAACCGTGGAATTTTCCTGCGGCCAGTGCGGTGTGCGGCTGCGGACGGCTAAGGGGGCCAGCTCTTACATATGCCCGGTCTGCGACCATGTGAATGATGTGGCGGAGCGGGTCAAGGCCGAGGAGATCAAGAAGGACGGCCTTGCCAGCGTCATCAAATATGAGGGTGACAACGAGACCCTGGTCTGGAAGCACCCCATTGAGGACTTCAACCTGGGCTCCCAGCTCATTGTCCACGAAAGCCAGGAGGCCATCTTCTTCCGGGACGGCCAGGCCCTGGATTTGTTTGGGCCGGGGCGGTATACCCTGGAAACCCAGCAGCTGCCCATTCTGGAAAAGCTCTACCGTCTGCCCACAGACACCGAAGGAACCTTCCACAGCGAGGTCTACTTTATCAACCAGACTACCCAAATGGGCATCAAATGGGGCACAGATTCCAAGGTGCGTCTTTTTGACCCCATGACGGGGATGCACATAGAGCTGGGAGCCTCCGGCGAATTCAGCATTCGGGTGGTGAATTCCCGGAAGCTGCTGCTGAAGTTGGTTGGAACCACTGGGGAACTGCGGCAGGATGCACTTTTGGGCGGCAACGGCAAGGGCCTGTTCCGCTCTATGGTCATGACCCAGGTAAAGAGCTATCTTGCGGCGGTGATCCGGGAGAATGCCATCAATGTATTGGAAATCGACGAGCGATTGATGGAGCTTTCCAAGGCTCTGCGGCAGCGGATCAATCCTAAGCTCAGTGAATACGGTCTGGAAATGCCGGAATTCTATGTGTCCCGGGTGGTGACACCGGACGATGACCCCAATTTCCGGCGGATGAAGGAGCAGTTTGCCGAGCAGTACCTGAACGTCAGGCAGGAGCAGATTCGCAAAAATGTGGCCGTGGCCGAGGCGGAGCGGAAAGCCGTAGAGGCCCAGACGGCAGCCCGGATGAAGATCATCGGCGCGCAAGGCGACGCGGAAGCCCTGAAAATCCAGAAGCAGGCGGAGGCCGAGGCCTACCGGATGCAGGCGGAGGCGGAAGCGGAGGAGATGCGCATGAAGGGCTACACCTACCAGCAGGAGACCGCCCGGAAGGTAGGGCTAGAGGCCATGCAGAACGGCATCACCGGAAACGGCGGTGCTGTCGGCGGTCTGGGAGATATTGCGGGCCTGGGCGTGACCCTGGGAGCCATGGGCAGCGTGGTAGGTATGACCAAGGATGCCCTGAATCCCGTCATGGATACCGCTAAGCAGATGGGCCAGGCCGTAGGCGATGCCATGGCACAATCCGGCTGGGACTGCCCGGAGTGCGGGGCAAAGAACATCCAGAGCAAGTTCTGTCCCGAGTGCGGCTGCAAAAAGCCGGAGCCCAAGCAGGGCTGGGACTGCCCCAACTGCGGAACCAAGGGAATCCAGAGTAAATTCTGCCCGGAATGTGGCTGCAAGAGGCCGGAGGCCCCCGCCGCCTGGACTTGCCCGGAATGCGGAACACAGAACATCATAAGCAAATTCTGCCCGGAGTGCGGGCACAGAAAGGGGGAATAATCTATGGATCAGAATTGGAAACGAGGTGCTGCCTGCCTGGGTGTGCTGCTGGCCCTTTATCTTCTCTTGGCTTTTCTGATTCCCTTCGTCAAAACAGCGGTCTTCTGGTTCAGCTTTGTCTTTACACTGATCGCTTTCGGCGTGGCGGCCTATGCCCTCTACACGGCATTTTTGAAAAAGCCGGATGCCCGGAGCCGCTTCTATGGTTTCCCCATTGCCCGCATCGGCGTGCTTTACTGCGGCATTCAGCTGGCGGTTGGGCTGCTGTTTATGGCACTTGGAAAATGGATTCCCGCTTGGCTGGCGGTGCTGGTATATGCCGCTATGCTTGGGGCCGCGGTCATTGGCCTGGTCAGCGCCGACGCGGTGGTGGAGACCATCCACACCCAGGACGGGAAGCTCAAGAAGGATGTAGCCTTTATGCGCGTCCTCCAATCCAAGGCGAACCAGATGGCCGCCCAGTGCAATCTGCCGGAAGTGCAGCAGTTCTGCGAGAATATCCGCTACAGCGACCCCGTCAGCAGCGAAGCCTTGGCCGAGATCGAGCGGGACCTGTCCGCGGCGGTGGATGATCTGCAGGCAGCCATCGTAGACGGGGACAACGGCGTGATTAGCCAGCTCGCCAGAAAAGCGGATACGCTGCTGAGCGAACGGAATCGGTTGTGTAAGCTGAATAAGGAGTAGTAGAAATAATTGTTCTTATACTTGTGACGTATATTGAAAGCCATGGTCGCTGTGGAGCTGCAACTCCGCAGCGACTTCCTTTTTCTCTTTCTTCATTGCCAGCGAATCATGTCCATGGCAAGATTGACCTTGCATTGTAGCTGTCTTACAGGCTACAATGCTGTTGCCGTATTCCTGAATCATCTTTCCATCTCAATTCCATCCGTTTTGATTCGCAACCCATTTGGCTTGATATTCCTGCTCGTGGATAATTACGATCCATATAGGCTCTAAAAACACTCTAAGCTGATTGATTACCTCGTTAAAGGATAGTGCGCAGTTACCCAGAACCTTCAAGAAATACCGCCATTTGGTCTGCATATCTTCATCGTCTGCCAAAGCCATGACTCGCTCAAAGCTGTCCTTCTCATACGCTGTGCCACGGTTCTGAAGTGTTTCCTGAATTGCGGTTTGCAATTTGAGACCATCAAAGTCGAAAGTCCGTGATAGATAATAGATATCGTAAAAATCCTTCATTCGTCCGGTTAGTTCCAACCGCTGCAGGATAGCGTCAAACTTCTCTGCGATGGTGCTTTCCAGTGAGTATGTGAGGATTTCCGGCTTGTCATATCCATCGAGCTGGGTCTGGATATTCCGCCGCTGGGGATTTGGAACGATCACATCACCCACACCAATATCCACATTGAATGGAATGCGGACATTTTTGATGTAGCCCGTGATTTGGGTGCTGATGCCATGATATTTTCGTTGGATAGCAATCGGTTCTGTTTTTGCCGCCTTGAAGGTCACGAAGTTGTTTCCTGTGTCCACCGCTAAGATTTCTGCAATGATCTCGTCCATCCGGGCAAGATCGTTATTCAGACCTCGCATAAGGAAGTCAACGTCTACCGTTGCCCGGCTCTCAAAGTTTGTCAGTGTGTAGATGAACAATCCGCCTTTCAGTACGAAGTTCTCTGCATACTTAGAACCAGCCAGCCGCCGCAGAAATTCCTCCTGAAAGAAAAGCTGAAGGCATTGCTGATAGCTGATGCCGGAAGCTTTGGCTTTGTTTTTCAATTTTGCCAGAACGGACGCAGCGATATCCGCCATTACAGCCACACTCCTATCAAGTCTTTCACGATCTTCTTTACCCGCAGAGGCTCGGCATACTCCATGAGTTTGGGAATACGCTTTTCCGGGTCTGCAATATAGTTTTGGATCGCTTTGTTGAAAATTTCTTTGTCCATTTTATTCCGATACCGCAGGCAATCACAAATGACACGATCTTTATCATAAATCCGCATCTCGTGTCCGTCCATATTTCCTTTTGTCAGCCCCAGTTCCAGAACCGCAGGTTCCATGTAATAGGGCTTCACAAAGGGGTAATCGATCCGGAACCGTGATTTTCCTGAATCCTTGCTGACAGCAAGATGCCATTCCCCCGGTGTGCGGTCACTGTATCCATAGTAACGCAGAGCTGTATCCATGCAGAGAATCGCATCCGGGAACAGGCGGCTCACCGTGCCAATCTCGCTGAAATCATCGGGGTTGACCCATTGGTAATAGCCGTACCGTACTTTCTCCACGCACCCTGCCTCAATAAGCTGCTCGATATTCTTGTAGTATATTTTCTCCTGTTTCAATTCCTTAGTGCGCATCATGCCGCTGTAGTGGTCGAATATTTTTTTGCAGTGCTGGATATCCATGAGCGCGTCTCCGTTTCGACTTTTTGATATTTTGAATATACAAGCGGACAAAGTTGTACAAGTTAAGTATAACCGCAATCAGAAGAGAAGTCAACATAGTTGTGTTTACCACCAACGTACTATTCACCACGGAATTATGATGATAGTAAACATTCCTGAGATAATTTCTGGTTTACAAATGGCGGACTGATTCAACGACAGCAATTTACAATTGCGCAGCCGATGCCCGAAGGGCAGAGTTACTCAGAACATTATGTTCACCGGGGCTTGGGGCAGGGCCTCAACGAGCAGAAACCAGGCATTTCCGATAGAGTGGAAATGCCTGGTTTTGTGCCTTTGTATATACGAAGGCATTGCTTGCGACTTTTGTCGCAGCGAGGTTTATGGTCACTATTGCAGCTTAGATAAGAGCCTCTTTACAAACCTATTTTCAAGCTGTAAGGGGCTAAACAAATATTAGCAAGCAATGCATCTGTAATACAGATGCGCAAAATCCCCCCGTCCCCCTTCTACGGAACGAGTGGGTTTCTGCTTGCTGAGGCTCCGCCCCAGGCCCCGACAATCGCAGTCTATCCGTCTGCGGCTGCGCGATTTTCAATCGCTTTTGATTTTGTCCGAGCAAGATTTATTTTCGAAAATATTTTTGAATTAGATGTTGACATTGCGTTTTCTATGTGTTATACTCTTGATATACGAACAAACTTTCTAAATCAACTTGCGATAACAACTTCATATTTTTGTTGACACATTTTGCATAAAGTTCAACCGCCGGACACGCTGGATTGATTCCAGTATAGAAGCCGGATAAGAGCCTGCATCCACCAGCTTTGGTGAGAACGAGGACCATCGAGAGGACATGGCAAACAGCTTTCACGCTGTTGCCATGTCCTTTTTTTGCGTCCTTTGGGAGTTTGTTCGACTGCATCTTGAAAAGTGAATACACGGGGATACCTGGTAAATGGGTATCCTGTGACAAATTCAACTGAAGGAGGGAAACATGAGTTACTATCCAGCGTTGAAAGAAAGATTGACCTGCCGGGAGGTGGCTCCCCGCTATGGCTTAAAAGTGAGTGCCTCCGGGATGGCATTATGTCCCTTCCACGATGAGCACTCGCCCAGCCTGAAGCTCAGCCGGGGCTTTCACTGTTTCGGCTGCGGCGCGCAGGGAGACGTTATCACATTTGTGTCCCGGCTTTTTGGAATTCCACCGGGGGAAGCGGCACAAAAGCTGTCCGCAGATTTTGGGATTCCTGCGGGCAACCACTCCCGAGGCCCACCGGCTGCCCGGGCAGAAATGGAAACATGGGTTTCGTACGCGAAGGAAATTCTTCACGGCTACTACGATTTACTGATTGACTGGAAGCGAAGGTATTGCCCAAAGGCATCGGATGCAGAATGGCACCCATTGTTTATCGAAGCACTTCAAAGGCAGGCCGACATCCGCCAGTTGATTTTTGAATTGGAGTTCGGAACTACAGAAGAAGTGAAAACCGTTTACGAGCATTACAGAAAGATGGTGATAAAGATCGATGAACGAATCCACAGCAATGACACAGCAGGAGATATTTCTGAATCTCAAGAAGAACGGCAAGGACAATGTTCTGCAAACCATTGACAACTGCATTTTTGTCCTGGAGCATGACGGGAATTTGAGGGGAACCATTCGATTCAACGTGCTGACCGAGCGGGACTGCATCGTGGGCGATGTTGGCTGGGAGCGGACAGGCAGTGCTATCACGGAACGGGACATGAGTTATCTCAAACTGTATTTCGAACGGCACTACCATCTGAACCACGAGAAGGCGCTGCGGGATGCCATCCGCATTGTTGCCAATGAAAACCGCTTCCATCCCATTCAGGAATATCTTCAAGCGCTCCGCTGGGACGGGCAGCTCCGCATTCCACACGCCTTGCACAGATTCCTGGGGGCA
>OLOV01000462.1_pt1 | contig 35710 bp, 32 predicted proteins | sample 1672931 | NCBI WGS metagenome assembly OLOV01 (sample SAMEA3136738, study PRJEB25190) | human gut metagenome | biome: human gut; feature: human-associated habitat; material: faeces | place: Austria | collected 2013 | reverse complement strand
TCTTCCGATCTGTAGATGGCTTTAACTTTGAGTTTCTTCATTGAGAGGCTGAGTTTGCCGACCGCAGGAATATGTTTGTGCACGTCGCGGGCAGTCTGACAAATGATGATATAAGAGAGATAAAGACAGAGCCGCTTGACAGCGCGGTGATGAGCGCACTGAGCTTCAAGATAGACGAGCTTAAGGAAACGAGCGGCAACAGGGACTTTTCTCAGGGGTCGACCTCGGGAGGCGTTACGGCGGCAAGTGCGATAGCGGCGCTCCAGGAGGCGGGAAGTAAGCTGTCGAGGGATATGATCAAGGGAACGTATTTTGCGTTTCAGCAGGTGAGCTATCTTATCATAGAGCTTATCAGACAGTTCTATGACACGCCGAGAAGCTTCAGGATAACAGGCGGTTATGCGGCGTTTGACAACTCGGAGATAAAGAGCCGCAGGGAAGAGCTGTTCGGGGTGGAGCTTGGAGAAAAGAAGCCGGTGTTTGATATTGTATGCACGGCGGCTAAGAAATCGCCGTTTTCAAAGGCGGCACAGAATGAGCTGGCAAAGCAGCTGTTCCAGCTGGGATTTTTCAACCCGGATATGGCGGTGCAGGCACTGGGGTGTCTTGAAATGATGGATTTTGAGGGAAAGGAGAGCGTTGAACGCACTATAAGAGAGGGCGCGGGCATGACGCAGAAAAATATGATATGACAAGGGTAAGGATAGACAGGTCAAGGCTCGGCAGGGATATTTATATCACAGAGTTGAAGCGGCTGCTTGCGGATGCAGGAAATATCCATAGCCATGGTGAGCAGCAAATTGCGGTGGCCATCCTGCACAGTGGCGTGAGGTGTTTTCATACCAGTATACAGGTGTGCCAGCCAGGAGTTCGTCTCTTCGCGAATTGGGCCCCAAAGCTGCCCTTCGCAGATGTCTCCGGGAGGATAGCTGGTAAGGAAATCGACGTAACGTGCGCCTTCGGGAGAGAAACCGTCCGGCTTGTAAGATGCACCTTGGGGCTCGAGACTGGCCAACACCAGGTCGCGGTGGGTATCATCGACATCGATGACACCCTTTGTGCCAACAATGCCCATTTCAATTCCGTATACTGCGCCGGGCCATGTTTCGGGTAGTGCCCAGGAGATGTTCATGCTAAAGATAGAGCCATCCTCCATGGTAAATACACCGAAGGTGGAATCCTTTGTTCCGTGGATGCCCAGGACCTTATCAGAAGCCTGTGCATAGACGGAAATAGGTTTTTTGTTTCCCATCAGCCACATGGACAGGTCGAAGCTGTGGGTACCGGAGACTACCATGGGGGTGAGATGGGTGTGATCACTGGTTCGCCGCACGGTGGCCAGCGGGATCATACGGTTCATAAAAGCACGCGTGACCATGCAGGACACATCGCCGATCCGACCTTCTGCAATGCGTTCCTTGATGGTCAGAAAACGGCGGCGGAAGCGGTTGGTATATCCCATACAGGCATCGATTCCGGAGGCCTCCACAGCCTTGAGTACAGTTGCGGACTGCCGAACATCGGTGGCTAAAGGCTTCTCAATAAACAGATCCACGCCGCGCTCAATAGCTGCCATTGTCGGCTCAAAATGGCAGTTTTCATCCGTAGCGATGATGACGGCGGTGACCTCCGGACGATTGATCAACTCTCTAAAATCCGTGGTAACGAAGTCAGCGTGAGCGTCCTCCGCCAGCTTTTTGGCAAGGTGTTCTTTGATGTCACATAGACCCAGCCACACAACGCCGGGATATGCTCGTGCAATCATGGCTCGGATGCGGCCAATTGTACCGCAGCCCACAATGGCCAGACCAATTTCCCTTTTTGTTTGAGACATAATGAAAGTAACTCCTTTTCGTGTGTTTAAGGGACTTCCGTGCTGCTGCATTTTTAGAGTACCATAAGACGCTGAAAATGTAAACAAAAATATTTGAAAAATACCAAAAGAATATTTTAGAAAAAGGAAAGCTGATTGTAGCGCTGAAAAATGGTAGTTTTCAAATGGGATAAATGAAATAGTACATAATTTTTAATTTCCCATTCTTCTAAAGTTCTGTGTGAAATTGGAAAAATGATTTGTAAAAATACTTGTATATTTTTTGCTATATGCTACAATAGAGATGAATTGTTGCATAGGAGATGTTATATGACGAGTATAAATGAAGCAAACAAGCCGGGGAATGAGTTCAGCAGTGAGCTTGGCATCGAAATGGGGAAGAAGGGTGCAAAGCAGGAGTACGCTTATGAGTACATTAAGCGGGCTATTGTTGAGAACCGTTTTGCTCCGGAGCAATGTCTGAATGAGAAGGATCTGGGGATCGAGTTGGGTGGATTGAGTCGAACACCTATACGCGATGCTCTGCGAAAACTGGTCTATGAAGGAATGATAGACTACGTACCGGGCAAAGGAATGTTCGTGTCGGAGATTCGCTTTGAGGACCTACTGGAAGTCTCTGAGATCCGTATCCCCTTGGAAAAAACCTGCGTTGAGCTGTTTATCGAACGGGCCAATCAGGAGGATATGGAAAAGCTGGAGGAATTGTATGTTAAGCATCGGGAGGCATACGAGGCCGGCGATCTGAATATGGCTATCCGCTATGATGACGAGTTCCATCGTCGAATCGCTGAGGGGACGTATAATTCGAGACTTAGCGCATATGTGGACTCGTTGATCGACCAGAACTCCCGGGGAGCATATCTGACTGCGGAAGACCCACAGCGTGTTGAAACGTCCCTGGGAGAGCATGAACTGATTTTAAAGACGATTAGAGCTAAGGATAAACAGACGGCGGTACAGCTCATGGAGCAGCACCTTACCGGATGGACATCCTACGTGATGACTATGCAGCTGAAGCGGTTTTATTTCAGAAAAAAAGGATGATGTCAGGAGGTATCCTGGTGAATACGAGTGGGGCGCTCATTCGAGCGCCCCACTTTTGACATAATGATGCAATTCAGATCAGCTGCCAACTCCGCAGAAGGAAAGTACCTACAAAAATGGTAAATGCTGACGCGGCAGTGGACAAAACAACGATCTGACCAGCCAAAACGTCATTACCGTTCATACTCTTGGCCATGATATAGGAATTGACGGCGGAAGGGGCACAGAGCAGAAGGAAGATGACGCCTAACTGCTCGTTGCGGAAATTTAGCCAAATGGCAAGACCACAAAAGATGACAGGAATGAAAATGAGCTTTATAGTGGTCGTAATAGCGGCCAGGCGAAGATTGCCTTTCAATTGTGCCGGATCAAACTGTGCGCCGATCATCAAAAGACAAAGCGTGGTAGAAATGCCGCCAGTGCTTTTCAGTGTGTCCCCCAGGAATACAGGGATGGATATTTTGCAGAGAGAAAACAAAAGCCCTAGAAGTGACGCGATAAACAGGTGATTATGGAGTGTCCCGCTTATGACCTTACGCAGCATAAATTGGCGACGGATTGTGTGGTCTTCTATGCCGAAGTAAGTCAATAGAACCACGGCCAAAAGATTAAACAGAGGAATGGTGAAAGCTAACATGACGGAGGCACAAGGCACAGCACTGTCGCCAAACAGCCGCAGCACAAGCGCATAGCCGATTTGCAGGAAATTGCTGCGGAAAATGGTGTGAATGACAGAACTGCAGCTTCCTCGGTCGTGAATAAAACGTGGGGCGATAAACCATGAAAGAAAGTAGATGACTAAAATACTGCATATTCCGTACAGGACAAAGGAAATGTCAAATCCTGAGAAAAAATCGCTGCTTTGTATGTTATAAAACAACATAATAGGCAGAAGGGCTTGAAAGCAAAGCTGGTTCAGGCCGGAGATAAGATTTTCTCCAAACAGCCCCACCCGCTTGAGAATGTATCCCAAGAGGACAGTCAATATCACGGGGGCGATACCATTTAGGCTGAATAGCAGGACGTCCATGTAACGTCACCTCCTCTCGATAAGTATACATGAAAAATATTTGATTGTAAAGGAAAAAGAAGTACGAGAGCGTGAAGAGGGATGTCAGGGAAGCATAAACGGACTGTTTTGTGTAATGAGACAAAGATGTATGCAAAAATATGTCAAAAACGACGGCGAAAATAGACTTGAAATTTTGCATAATTAAGAATACAATGAAAATACATCAAGGACGAGTGCTGCTGCTTACCCGCGAGATCCCCATCGGTTTGCTTTGCCCGTGATCTATTGTAATTATGTTATGTAATTCAGCGCTGCTCCCGGTCTCGGGAGACGGTGCAAGGCACAAAACAAATCAACTTGAGGAGGAAGAACATGAAATTGAAAAAAATGGTAGCTCTGCTGCTGGCACTGTTGCTGGCTATGTCACTTCTGACTGCCTGCGGTAAGACCGACAACACAAAGAGCAACGGTGACGGCAAGGTCACAGTCAACGAAAACGGCGAGTGGATGCCCAGCGAAAGCGTGACACTGCTGGTGGGCTGGGATGCCGGCGGCGGTCTGGATACGCTGGCGCGTGCGCTTGCTCCCGCGCTGGGTGAGTATCTGGGCGTCGATGTGGTCGTCAATAATATGCCCGGTGCCAATGGCGCTGTGGCGGTGGAATACCTGCTGAAGAAGCCAGCGGATGGGCAGATGGTTTTCCTGTATAGCTCCAGCCATGCAGCTTATCCCGCCACCGGCGTCTCTGACGCTACCTATGAGCAGCTTCAGATGCTGCAAATCTGTCAGGGAGCTTATCCTACCCTGAGCGTTCCTGCAAGTTCTGATATCAAGGATATGAACGACCTGATCGCAGCCATCAAAGCTGGCGGCACCGTGGCTGCCAATGCAGGTATTGGATCTATCTGGCATGTTCCCCAGATCGTCATTGTCAATGGCGTGGGCGGTTCCTGCAACTATGCGCCCTATGACAGCGGTAAGTCCACAGCCTTGGCCATTGCGCAGGGCGAGGTCGACTGGGGCGTCAGCGATCTGAAGGAGTGCGCCGAGTTTGCCAAGGATGGCATGATCAGACCTCTGGCGGTTTGCGGCAGCGAGGCGGTCGAACTGGATGGCTATGGTACGATTCCTGCTGTAACCGACTATCTTCCTGAACTGGCTGATGCGCTGGAAGCGGCTGTCAACTACCGCGGAATCGGTATCAAGCGTGGGGCAGATCAGGCGGTGTTGGACACCTGGTACAAGGCATTGGCTTATGCCATGGAGTCTCAGGACTTCCTGGATGTGTGCGAGAGCACCAATACACCGATTCTGAATATTGGTGGCGAAGCTGCTGATGAGATGAGCATTCTAGCGACCAAGACAATTTCCTGGATGGTATATGATGCAGGCGCAGGCGCTCGCAGTCCGGAAGAGGTTGGTGTACCGCGTCCCTGAATTGTGTGTAAGTGGTCAGATACACTCCCGCAAATGGTTTATTGAATAGCCGGAGCAATCCGGCTATTCAATAAACAATCGCTGCCTTTGACGGCAGCGCAGAAACGCAACAGCTCTGCTGTGGCAAACGGCGGAGCGGAAAGGACATGTATGAGATCCAACGGAAACAGCAGGGACTTGTGGATCGGTGTATTTCTACTGATCATAGGTGCTGCTTCACTGTATATCGCGACAACTACTCGAAGGTTTCAGGAGTTTATTTTAAGTGCTGGCATGATGCCCATGATCCTGTCTATCGTTCTGGTGCTGCTGAGTATTGGTTTGATCGTGAGGAGCTGGAAGGCTGGCGGGCGCTTTCGTGTAGAGCGTGACTGCGATGAAAACGGGAATAAGCTGCCGTTGATTTCTCCCGAGGCTAAAAAGGTCCTCATAAACATCGCGGCTACGGCACTGCTGGTTTTTGTAGGTGTGCCCTACCTGGGATTTTTTATTTCCAGCGCGATCTTCATGTTGGCAGTGATCCTTGTCTGCGCAAGAAATATCAAATGGTATTGGAGTCTTCTGATTACCGGGGCGACCATGGGCATTATCTATGTGGTGTTCGTGCTGTTGTTTAAGCTCCCCATCCGCTGAACAGGAAGGAGAGTAAAATATGGAATATATTCTGGAAGTTCTGAAGTATATGTTTTCCCTGCAGGGTATCCTGCTGCTGGCGGTCGGTGTGGCCGTGGGTATTCTTGGCGGCGCGATGCCGGGCATATCCAGTACAATGACCGTGGCGCTGATCTCCACGATGACCTATGGTATGGAGCCGCTGCCGGCCATCACACTGCTGGCAGCCTGCGCGGTGGGCAGTACTTATGGCGGCAGTATCTCCGCCACTGTGCTGAATATCCCCGGTACACCGGCTTCCGCTGCTACCGCTATGGAGGGAAATCCTCTGACCCGGCAAGGGCATGGATCTATGGCGCTGAGTATTAACGCCATTTCTTCCGCCTTCGGCAATACCGTCGGCGTGGTCCTGCTGCTCATTACCATGCCGGTGATGACGGCTATCTCCATGAAGTTCGGTACACAGGAGATGTTCTGGTTCGCTATTTTCGGCGTGGTCATCTGTGCCCAGCTTTCTAAGGGCGATTTTATCAAGGGCCTGATCGGTGCTGTTCTGGGTCTGCTGCTGGGCTGTGTGGGCCTTGACCCCATCTATGGCGTTGCCCGATATACCTTTGGCAGCACCTATCTGGCAGATGGTATCCCCCTGATCCCGGCTATGGTGGGCGTGTTCGGTATGTCTGAGGTGTTCAAAATGCTGACGGATCCCTCTATAGAGCCGGTTACAGTCAAGCAAACAAAGTTTTTCGAGTTCAAGGAGTTTTGGAAATATAAGTGGACCGCTCTGCGTGTATCCGTTATGGGTTTCCTGATCGGTGCAATTCCCGGAGTGGGTTCCAACGTAGCGAGTTGGGTGGGCTACGATCATGCTAAATCCTCCAGTAAGAACCCTGAACGGTTTGGCAACGGCGCGGTGGATGGCCTGGTGGGCAGTGAGGCGGCCAACAACGCCTGCGTCCCCGGTACATATGCACCACTGCTGTCGCTAGGTGTTCCCGGTGATGGTGTTACCGCTATCGTTCTGGGCGTGTTGATCATGCAGGGTGTGCAGCCGGGGCCAACGTTTATCTCCAAAAATCCTTCCTGGCTGTATCAGATCGCGCTGGCAATGTTCCTGGCGGGTATTGTATTCCTGATCTTGGGCGTGTTCGTGGGCCGCGGCATCATCAAAATGCTTGGTGCACCTATGCCGGTCATTATGGCTATCGTAACGATCCTTTGCATTGTGGGTTCTTATGGCTATAATAACCGCATTCAGGATGTGTATCTGATGTTCTTCTTTGGCCTCCTGGGGTATTTGATGAGCAAATTCAAATTCCCGAGCGCACCATTGATCTTGGGTATTATTCTGGGCGGCAGTATGGTGGATAAAAATTTCCGCCGCGGTCTGGTTACGGCTAAGATGGATTTTACAGTGTTCCTGACCCGCCCTATCTGCATTGTCATGATTATCTTGATCCTGTTCCTGCTGTTCCAGGGCTTTGTCCGTCCAGCACTGAAGCGCCGTAAGGAACAGAAAGATGCAGCATCGGGAGAGTAAGATAAAAAGAAATACATGATCTGTCGCTGTTCAGCGTGCGACTGCAGTATTGGCTGTGGTGCAGATCGTGTTTTCTTAAACGCTTTAATGTATACAACAAAAATTCTTTCAAAAAAAAGGAGATACGTACAATGTCCAGAAAGACCTATAAAAAAGAAGTCATGGGCGAGACCTGGTACACCACAGACTATCCCCACATTGTGTTTGAGGACTCTCCTGCAGGCCGCCTGAAAAAAGAGGTCTGGGAGGCCAGTATCGAGGAAATTGATAAGATACTGGAAGAATATGAGTTGCCCAGTGAGTCTGAACTGGGCAAGGCCGGTTGTTACATCCAAAATACTCCGCGGCATATTGCCATGGCGAAGCGCCGGAAGAACGATGTGGTGCTGATCCCCATCGGGACAACGGAAAACCATGGTATGCACAATCCCTCCGGATTGGACACCTATATGGTTACGCAGATCTGCGAGGGTGTTCGCCGCTATACAGCCAAGAAAGGATTCGAGGTTTCTTTGGCGCTGCCGCCCTTGAACTACGGTGGTCATCCGTACCACCATGTGGCCATGCCCGGCACATATATGGTGACGGAGGAGGTCGTCCGTGAAACACTGATCTACATGATGCTGGGACTGTGGGATGACGGCTATCGCAAGTTTATTCTCGTCAATAACCACGGCCACAAGTGGATGCTGGAGTCCGCCGTTCAGGAGTTCTTCAAACGCTATCAGCTTCCGGCCATCGTTTCTGAGTTGGAGTGGCATCGAGCCATCCGTGAGTTCTGGATCCCCATCGATGAACCGGATTCACTGACCACCCATTTTGTCCACGCGGATGAGGCGGAAACGGCCGTTGCCAATTTCCTGTTCGGCGATATGGTGGATATGAGCGTGTGCGTGGATTCCCAGCCTGTTAGCGTGGCGCTGAAGAAGCACTACGACACCTCGGTGGACTCCTATGGCAGACCTCATACCTGGTCCGAAGGAGAGGGACAAAATCTCATCGAGCGCTGGGGTACACCGGAGGGCGTGGTTGGATACCCCAGCCGTGGTGATGCGTATAAGGCCAAGCGTCCTATTGCGGCCATCTGCAAATACATCACGCTGATGATCGAGGACATGCTGGAGAACTATCCCGCCGGGACTGCGCCGGTAGAGGGCTTTACCACCCGGCCTGCATCCGAGGTGGCCGGGTGCTTCAAAGAACCGCTCAGCGAGGGATGGGTATCTGTGCATGAGCTGCCTAAGCGGGGTATTTTCAACCACTGACATAGCCGCAGAATAGCATATATCACTCCTGTTAGCGGGCTATTCACGCAATAGGGCCTGCCGTATAGGACGGCAGGCCCTATTCTCGTAGCTTCGAGTATCGGAGGAAACGGAGGAACGACAATATGAACGAAACAGTTTTGCACCAGACGCAGCAATATTCAGCCGCCATTCATATGGAGGTGTGCAAGATGATCGCAGGTCTTCCCAATGGGCATTTGGGAGGTTCGCTGTCCATTGCGGATGCGTTGGCGGTGTTATATCAGGCCCACTTACGTTACCGTGCGGACGAACCCTGCTGGGCGGGCCGCGACTGGGTGGTTATGTCCAAGGGTCACTGCGGGCCGGCACTTTACGCAGCGCTGGCATTGAAGGGCTTTTTCCCTGTGGAGCAGTTGGCCACGCTGAATACACCCCACACAGATCTGCCAAGTCATTGCGATCGAAATCATACACCAGGGATCGATATGACTACCGGTTCGCTGGGGCAGGGCGCATCAACGGCGGCTGGTGCGGCGCTGGGCCTTAAGATGGATGGCGCAGATAGCCGCGTCTATCTTATTTTGGGCGACGGCGAGTTGGATGAAGGGCAGGTTTGGGAGATGGCTCTTTTCGCGGCGACTCACCATCTGGACAACCTGATTGCGCTGGTGGATCACAACAAACTACAGATCGATGGGCGCACCGACACGGATGCAGTGTGCAATTTGGGGGATATTGCGGCAAAATTTGCCAGCTTTGGCTGGTCTGCGCAGAGGATAAACGGACATGACTTACAGGCTGTGGATGCAGCTTTGAGCAAAGCAGAGAAGAATAGCGGCACACCAAGTGTTATCGTACTGGACACGATAAAGGGACACGGATGGAGCGGCAGCGAAGGGCAGGTTGGCAGCCACAGTCGAGGGCTGTCCGAAGAGGAACTGGCAAACGCGCTGGAGGAGATCCGTCGGCGCTACAATGTGCAGTAAGGAGGGAAGAACGCGATGAATGAGATCGTATTAGCATCCCGAATTGGAGAAAAAGACACAGTGGAAATGCGCAAAGCGTACTGCAAGTGCATGATGGAACTGGCGGAACACGATCCCCGGATCGTGGCGTTGGATGCGGATCTGATGTCCGCTATGGGAATGAAGCCCTTTGCGGAGAAATACCCTGAACGAATGGTGGATTGCGGCATTCAGGAAGCGAACATGATCGGTGTTGCTTCCGGTTTGGCGGTGCAGGGGAAAATACCTTTTGCCCATACGTTTGCACCGTTCTGCACCCGCCGCGCATGCGACCAGATATTCCTGTCCGCTGCATATAATCGGGCCAATGTCAAGATAGTTGGGTCTGATCCCGGCATTACGGCGGCCTATAACGGAGGAACGCATATGCCCTTTGAGGATATGGGCATCATGCGTGGTATACCCACTATGACAGTGATAGAGCCTACGGATATTGCCATGCTGGAGAGCATTCTTCCGCAGATGGCCTACACGGAAGGCGTTATGTATATGCGCCTTGTGCGCAAGGATGTGAAAAAGGTTTACGAGCCGGGCTCAAAATTTGAAATCGGCAAGGCGGCATTGCTCCATCCGGGGCGAGATGTGATGATCATTGCCAGCGGATATTGCGTATCTGAGGCACTGACAGCGATGGAGATGCTACGGCAGGAGGGGATTGAGGCCGGTGTGACGGATATGTTCACCTGGAAGCCCCTGGACGCGGACGCGGTACTGGCGGCGGCTGCGGATTGCGGCGCGATCGTCACCGCGGAGAACCATAACGTGATCAACGGATTGGGAAGCGCTGTAGCGGAGGTGCTGGTGCAAAACCGCCCCGTACCCGTGGAAATGGTGGGTGTCAAAGATGAATTCGGCGAGGTTGGCCCAGTAAGCTATCTCCGGGAACGCTTTGGGCTGACGGCAGAGAGCATTGCAGCGGCTGCCCGGCGCGCCATCGCTCGGAAGACAAAGTGAGGGGAGTGAGGATATGGAACAGATCATATTTAAGCCATCGTTGTATAAGTACGGGACGTGCAAAGAGTTTGCGGAAGGGTTTCAACTCAAAGAGACGGATCTGATCCTGACAAACGAGTACATCTACGAGCCGTATTTCGGGGAGCTGGACTTGCCGTGCCATGTGGTGTATCAGGAGCAGTACGGCATGGGTGAGCCCAGCGACGTTATGGCCGAGGCCATCCTGAAGGACATCAGCGGTCTGTCCTTTGACCGTATCATCGCCATCGGCGGCGGTACCATCATCGATCTGGCCAAGGTGTTCGCCGTGGCGGATACCACGGACATGGATGAGCTGTATGCCCGTATGCCGGCGCTGAACAAGGCAAAAGTGCTGGTCATCATCCCCACCACCTGCGGTACCGGCAGCGAGGTGACCAATATTGCCGTGCTGAACCGCACCCGCATGGGCACGAAGATGGGTATGGTTGCTCCCACCATGTATGCAGATCACGCTGTATTGATTCCTGAACTGCTGGAGGGGCTGCCACTGAAGGTATTCGCCACCAGCTCCATCGACGCGCTGGTCCATGCGGCGGAATCCGCCTTGTCTCCCAAGGCGACGGCCTATACGAAGCTGTTCAGCTACAAGGCCATCGAGATGATCGTCCAGGGCTATCAGCACATCGCTGCCAATGGTGCGGACAGCCGCAAGGCGCTGATGGACGAGTTCCTCACCGCCTCCAACTTTGCCGGCCTTGCCTTCGGCACCGCCGGCTGCGGCACCGTCCACGCCATGGCCTATCCGCTGGGCGGCCAGTACCATGTGGCCCACGGCGAGAGCAACTACGCCATCTTCACCGGCGTGATGAAGGAGTATATGCGCCACAAGGCGGACGGCGAGATCGCCGTGATGAACAGCTATCTGGCGGACCTGCTGGGCTGCGGCACAGACGTGGTCTATGAGAGACTGGAGGAGCTGTTGAACAGAGTGCTGCCCAAGAAGGCGCTGCGGGAATACGGCACGACGCAGGAGGATCTGCCGGAGTGGGCCAGATCCGTCATCGACAACCAGCAGCGTCTGCTGCACAACAGCTTTATCCCCATGACCGAGGAGCTGGTCCTGAAGATCTATCAGGATCTCTATTGATATCAAAGGAGGAAATCATCATGGCACTTATGACAGGCGAGCAGTACATCGAATCCATCAAGAAGATCAATATGCAGGTCTATATGTTCGGCAAGAAGATCGAAGATCCCACCGAAGATCCCATCCTGCGTCCGTCCCTGAACTCCGTCCGCATGACCTATGATCTGGCGCAGATGCCGGAGTATCAGGACCTGATGACCGTGGTCTCCCCCTATACCGGAGAGCGGGTCAACCGTTTCACCCATATTCATCAGTCTACTGACGACCTGCGCAATAAGGTGAAGATGCAGCGTCTGTGCGGTCAGATGACCGCCGCCTGCTTCCAGCGCTGCGTGGGTATGGATGCCTTCAACGCCGTGTTCTCCACCACCTATGAGGTTGATGAGAAGTACGGCACCAACTACCACGAGAATTTTAAGAAGTTCATGACCTACTGCCAGGAGAAGGATCTGACCATCGACGGCGCCATGACCGACCCCAAGGGCGACCGCAGCAAGGCACCTCACGCGCAGGATGACCCCGACTTGTTCCTGCGGGTGGTGGAGCGTCGTCCCGACGGTATCGTGGTCCGCGGTGCCAAGGCACATCAGACCGGCATCCTGAACTCTCACGAGGTTATTGTGATGCCCACCATCGCCATGGGGCCCGAGGATAAGGACTATGCCGTTTCCTTCGCCGTTCCGCTGGACGCCCCTGGCCTGTTCCTGATCGTAGGTCGTCAGAGCTGCGATACCCGCAAGCTGGAAAACACCGAGATGGACGTGGGCAACGCTGAGTTCGGCGGTGTGGAGGCACTCACTGTGTTCGACAATGTGTTCGTTCCCAATGACCGCATTTTCCTCAACGGCGAGACGGAGTTCGCCGGTATGCTGGTGGAGCGCTTTGCGGGCTATCACCGCCAAAGTTACGGCGGCTGCAAGGTGGGCGTGGGCGACGTGCTGATCGGAGCTGCTGCCGTGGCCGCCGACTATAACGGCGCTGCCAAGGCCAGCCATATCAAGGACAAGCTCATCGAGATGACCCATCTGAACGAGACTCTGTACTGCTGCGGCATCGCCTGCTCCTCCGAGGGCCATCCCACCAAGAGCGGCAACTACATGATCGACTTGCTGCTGGCCAATGTGTGCAAGCAGAACGTAACCCGTTTCCCCTATGAGATCACCCGTCTGGCAGAGGATATCGCGGGAGGTCTGGTGGTTACCGCGCCCTCTGAGGCAGATTTGCGCGACCCGAAAATCGGGCCGTATGTGGACAAGTACTTCAAGGGCGTTGGTACCGTGTCCACAGAGAACCGTCTGCGCATCCTGCGGCTCATAGAGAACCTGTGCCTCGGCACTGCGGCGGTGGGCTACCGCACTGAGTCCATGCACGGCGCCGGTTCTCCCCAGGCTCAGCGCATCATGATCTCCCGCCAGGGCAATCTGGCGCACAAGAAGGAGCTGGCCAAGAAGATCGCGCACATCAGCGAGTAAAGGAAAGACTGAACAGTGCCGGGCAAGTCTGCCCGGCACTGTTAAAACGGAGCTGGGAATATGAACGAACTGTTTGAAAAAATTGAACAAGTGCTGGATGAAGAGATCCGGCCGCAGCTGCTGCTGCACGGCGGTGGCATGGAGACGGTGCGCCTGGAAGAGAGTCAGTATGTGTTTCGACTGACCGGCCAGTGTTCCGGCTGTCCCAGCGCGTATCTGACCACGGAGGAGTTGATCCGTGCCACGCTGCTGGGGCGGTTTCCGCAGTTGCGGGAGGTTGTTCTGGAGCAGGGCGTCGGTGAGGAGCTGCTGGCGCAGGCAAAAAGGCTGCTGCGCTATGAGTAAGCGTGTCGCTGTTTACTACTGCGGCGGCTGCAATCCTCGATATGACCGGGTAGGCGCAGTCCGCACACTGATGGTGCAGTTCCCGGAATTAACTTTCGTATTGCCGGACGAGCCGCCCTATGACGGATGCCTGGCTGTGTGTGGCTGCACCGCGGGGTGTGCGCTGCAGCGGATGTCAGGTACGCTACCCATGTGTACTATACGGGGCACAGGGGATCTGGCAGCAGCCCGACGTTGGCTGCAGGTTCTTGAAACTACATAAGGAGATAAGATGTATGAGTTGGGAAGAAATCTATCGTTCACGACTAACCACAGCAGAGGAAGCCGTTACACATATTAAGTCCGGAGATCGTGTGGTGCTGGGTCATGCCGCCGGCGAGCCTACCTGCCTGATTGACGCCATGGTGCGTAACGCGGCGGCATACCGCAATGTGGAGATCGACCACATGCTGGTGCTGGGAGACTGCGCCTACTGCCGTCCGGAATATGCGGAAAACTTTCGTCACAACGCGCTGTTTGTGAGCCCACCGGCCCGTGAAGCCGTGGAGAATGGACGGGCCGACTATACACCTACTTTCTTTTACCGTGCGCCCCGTTTGTTTGAGACGACGCTGCCGGTGGATGTGGCGCTGGTGCAGGTGACGCCGCCGGATGAGAATGGCATCTGTTCACTGGGAATCTCCGTGGACTATACACTGGCCGCAGTAAAGAATGCGAAGCTGGTCATCGCGCAGGTCAACGACCAGATGCCCCGAACCTGCGGTGGTGGCAATGTACGGGTGGAGGACATTGACCTCTTCGTGAAACACTCCAGCCCAATTTTGGAGTTGACACCCCCGAAGATCGGCCCTGTGGAGGAGGCCATCGGCAATTACTGCGCCTCGCTGATTAACGACGGCGACACCTTGCAGCTGGGCATCGGCGCTATCCCTGACGCGGTGCTGTCCTTTCTGCGGCATAAGAAAAATCTGGGCATCCACTCCGAGATGTTCTCAGACGGAGTGGTAGACCTGATGGAACGCGGCGTGATCAACAACAGCCGCAAGACGCTGCATCGTGGCGTCAGTGTAGCCAACTTCCTCATGGGGACTAAGCGACTGTATGACTTTATTGACAACAACCCGCAGGTAGAGATATACCCAGTAGAGCATGTGAACGATCCGGTGATCATTGCACAGAACGACAACATGGTATGCATTAATTCCTGTGTACAGGTGGATCTGATGGGACAGGTGGTCTCGGAGAGTATCGGACTGAAACAGATCTCCGGCGTGGGCGGACAGGTGGACTTTGTCCGCGGTGCGGCCATGAGTAAAAATGGCCGTTCCATTATGGCTATGCCATCCACTGTCAAGGGCAACGCATCCAAGATTGTCCCGGTACTGGATGTGGGCAGTGCTGTCACCACCAGCCGCAACGATGTGGACTATGTGGTCACGGAGTATGGCATCGCGCACCTGACCGGACGTACCCTTCGCCAGCGGGCGCAGGCCCTCATCGCCATCGCCCATCCCAATTTCCAACAGGAATTGATGAGGGCGTATGAAAGCCGCTTTCATGAATGATTGCCATAGCTTTGCCGCACTTTACCAGCAACCTCACGGTGATACTGGGTCGTGACAGCTTGCCACAATACGCTCCCTCTATGAAAAACAGCGGAAAATGAGCTGTCTTGAATAGAGGGAGCATTGCGGTGCTGCACAAACAGAAATTCGGGTTGTAAAAAACGATTTTTTGCTTTCCTGCTAATTCCTGCTCTGGTATTAGCGGGAACGGCGCGGATACTTTGAAGTTGTCCTTTTATTACAAAACGCAATCGTGTAAAGAACATCGGAGAACTGGAGGATTTGCTGAATATTCTTTCTTCAGCCATTGGCTTCCTGACAAATCCCGAAAAATTACGGAGCACATTCAGGACGGTAAAGAAGTCTAAGATTACGGCCAACACGATACACAAGTATCTAGCGTACTTTGAAGAATCTTTCCTGATCGAATCGGCACAGCGGTACGATATTAAAGGAAAGGCGTATATCGGGACGCCCAAGAAATACTATTTTTCAGATATTGGACTGCGCAATGCAAGAATCAAGTTTCGCCAGCTTGAACAGACCCACTCTATGGAAAATGTCATTTACAATGAACTACGCATGAGAGGGTACAGCGTGGATGTAGGCGTCGTTCCTGTGACAGAAAAAGAGACCAACGGGAAAGTGGCCCGCAAGCAGTTGGAAGTGGACTTTGCCTGCAACCTGGGTTCGGCCAGATATTATATTCACTCCGCGTGCTTTCTGCCTGATGAGGCAAAGCGGACGCAGGAGATCAGGCCGTTTCGAAAGATCGATGATTCTTTTAAAAAAATCATTATCACCAAGGATGCTGTCTCACCGTATTACGATGAATATGGTATCCTGACCGTAAACATCTATGATTTTCTGCTGAAACCGGGCTGCCTTGAAAGGGAATTCTGATCCGGGATTACAGGTCTATAAGACATTCGCCCTTCACTCCCACAGACGGGGGCTGAAGGACGAATCTTAAATATGCATGCTGCAGATCAAAAGTTTTTGAATGAAAGCGCCTTTTTTATAAACGTCATGCACGGCACTGCCGCACTTTTGCATCACCCCACGCGGCGTCGAAGGAGATGGAGCAGATTTTTTGTGTGCGCTCTACGGAGTAGATGGGCAGCTGTCGGGTGGTGGCGGCGGTGGTGACGAAGGCGGGGTAATTTGCCGCGTAAAAGATGGCAGCAGCGGCAAGCAGTGCCGCGCTGCCCATGATATACCACCGCCGCAGAAACAGGATCTTTACTTTTTTCACAATGGGCACGCCCCTTTCCAAATTCTGCTGTCATCCTATGCGCAGGCCGGGCGGTTCAGTACGGCGCGGCATCTCTGCTGAGCTGCGGCCGGCCTTCCGCAAACGAGCAAGCTCCACGGCAGCGCCGTGGAGCTTGCTTGATATGTTCATGTACCGGGGGCGTTATCCCCGGCAGGCCCGGATCTGCGCCTGCACACCGCCGAGGAGCAGCGTGGCATCCAGCCCTATGGCCACGCCGTCGTAGCCCTGCGCCAGCCGCACGGCAGCGTCCGCGCCGTTCCCTGCAAAGATCAGGCAGGGCTTGCCTGCAGACCGGCAGGCTGCCGATATGCGCGCCAGCGCCGCCTTAAAGCGCTCGTTCTCAAACGCTCCCGGTATCCCCAGGGAAATAGACAGGTCGAACGGGCCGATAAAGATGCCGTCCACGCCGTCCATGGCCGCGACATGCTCAATGTCTGCCAGTGCCTCCGCTGTCTCACACTGTGGGATCACCAGCGTTTCACGGTTGAAGTGCGCCATAACGTCCGCCACAGACCCCGGCATATCTGTGCCCCAGCCGTCTTTCCGGGAGGGGCAGAAGCCCCGCTGTCCCACAGGCGCGTATTTGGCGTAGGACACGATACGCCGGACGTCTTCCGCACTGTGCACATCGGGGATAATAAGCCCCTGCACGCCGACGTCCAGCAGCTTCAGAATGGCCGGGCGGCTGATCTCACGCACCCGTGCCAGCGGCGTTATGCTCCGCCGCTCCGCTGCCCGTACCAGCTCGGCGGTGGTCTCCGCCTCAATGGGGCTGTGTTCATTATCCAGAATGACAAAATCCAGACCCGCGCAGCCCAGACACTCCACGACGGCGGCGCTGCCGGTACCCACAAATGTGCCCAGAGGCTTGACGCCCTGCGCCAGCTTTTCTTTCAGCATGTTCTTCATAGCATCGACCTCCTGAGACGGTATTTTGTTGGCTCATTATAACACCGTCCCCGGCGGAACGCAACAAACAGCCGCAAAACCGACCGAATGTCGGGCGAGATTTGTATATTCTCGCCCGTTGACAATCACCGTTTCCCTGCCTATACTGTCAGTCGTGGCGGCGAGGCCGCTGATTTTGATGATATGCAGGAGATGCGTATGGACTACTATCTGCTGACCGATCTGGCGGCCACAATGGGGTATCATCTGGCTATGTCCGGTGCGGAGACGTTTCGGGTGGAGGACACCATCCGCCGTATTCTGCGGGCGTATGGCGTGGAGTGCGAGGTATTCGCCATCCCCAACTGCGTGTCCGTCAGCCTGGAGGCGGCCAACGGGAAGCCGCTGATGATCATGCGGCGTATCGGCTTCCACGGCAACGATCTGGAGAAGCTGGAGAAGCTGAACGCGCTGAGCCGGCGCATCTGCGCGGAAAAACCGGCGGTGGATCAGGCCATGTCATGGCTGCGGGAGACGCTGGCGGCCTGCCGGGCTTACCGTACCGGCGTATTTTATCTGGGCAATGTGCTGGTAGGGCTGGGATTCTGCCTGGTGTTTGGCGGCACGCTGCCGGACTGCCTGTGGGCGGGGCTGATCGGACTGATCATCGGCCTGGTGATGCGCTTTATGGACCGGCAGGAGGCCAATCCGTTTTTCAGCACCATACTGGCCTCGTGCCTGATGGCGCTGCCGGCCTACGCGGCGGCGGGGCTGGGGTGGCTGAAATGTCCGGACGCGGCCATTATCGGTGCGCTGATGATCCTTGTGCCGGGGCTGCTTATCACCAATTCCATGCGGGATATTATCTACGGCGACACCAACTCCGGCATTTTCCGCATCGTGCAGGTGGTGCTCTCCGCGCTGGCCATCGCGCTGGGAACGGCGGCTGCCTGGCATCTGACCGCGGGATTGTACGGCCAGACCGGCTCTGCTACCACGGTCTGGCCGGCATGGGCACAGGCGCTGGCGGTGTTTGTGGGCTGCTTCGGCTTCTGCATCCTGTTCAACGTGCATGGCCGGGGGCTGGTGCTGTGCATACTGGGTGGTTCAGCCGCGTGGATGGTCTACCTGTCGTGCCGCGCGCTGGGCTGCGACGTGTACGCCGCCAACCTGTTCGCGGCCGTGTTTGCGGCGCTGTATGCCGAGATCATGGCGCGGGTGCGCAAGTGCCCCGCCATGCCGTACCTGGTGGTGGCGACACTGCCCATGCTGCCGGGGGCAGGCGTGTACTACACCATGAGCCTGGGGCTGGAGGGTGACATGATGGAGGCGGTGGCCAAGGGACTGGAGACGGTGGGCATCGCCGGTTCGCTGGCGGTGGGCATCCTGCTGGTGTCCACGGTGTTCCGGCTCGTCAACCGGCGGCGGGCGTAATGCCGCCCCGTATGTCACAAACCTGCCGCCGCGATGCTCCGGATTTTTGTGCATAAGCGAAAAGTGCGGCGGCCCTCTTGACGGGAGCGGAAAAATAGCATACAATTCATCTATATTTCAGGAGGAGGTGTGCTGCCATGATCCATTGTGCTGTGTATTCCAACGATATCGTGGTGAAGTGCGCCCACTCTGCCTCCAACCGCACTATTTCTGACTTTGCGTGCAGCGTGCTGTTTGGTGCGCTGTCTTTTTTTGGCTTTTTTGCTTTTGCCGGCAAGAAAATGCCCATGGGAGTCTGTGTTTGAACGCGCGGTAAAACCGACATATTCGCGTTTTGAACGGTCTTCCATGCAGGAGGGCCGATTTTTTTGTGTTGAGAAAGGGCAGGACCGCTATGAGCGAACTGGATAAAATCAGAAAAAACATTAACAACATTGACGAACAAATGGCGCAGCTGTTTGAAAAGCGTATGGAAATGAGCGAACAGGTGGCGGCCTTTAAGAAGGCGAGAGGACTGTCTATCCGGGACGCTGAGCGGGAGCGGGAGCTGATCGACCGCAACCGCAGGCACATCACCGATCCGGCGGTGGCGTCGTACTACGTGCAGTTCCTGCGGGGCGTTCTTGATCTGTCCTGCGCCTATCAGAGCAGGCTGCTCAGCGGCATGAAGGTAGCGTACAGCGGCGTGGAGGGTGCTTACGGCTATCTGGCGGCACGGCGTATGTTTCCGGAGGCCCGGCTTGTCGCCTATCCCGATTTTGCCGCCGCCCACAGAGCTGTGGAGGTGGGAGAGGCGGACAGCGTGGTGCTGCCGCTGGAGAACAGCTACGCCGGCGAGGTGGGTGCGGTGATGGATCTGCTGTTTTCAGGCGAGCTGTATATCAACCAGGTGCTGGACATGGAGATCGACCATAGCCTGCTGGGTGTGGAGAACGCCACGGTGGATACGGTCAGAGCCGTGGTCAGCCATCCGCAGGCGCTGCGCCAGTGCGACGACTACATCAAGCGCCGCGGCTACGCCACGGAGACCTATTCCAACACGGCTATGGCGGCGGAATATGTGCGACGAACCAATGACCCCGCGCTGGCGGCCATTGCCTCCGAGGATGCGGCGGAGGTGTTCGGCCTGCAGGTGCTGGAGCGGGGCATCAACACGGCAAAGACCAACACCACCCGCTTTGCCGCCCTTTCCCGCACCCGGAACCAGCCGGAGACCACCAAGAAGCGGGAGGATGAGAATTTCGTACTGGTGTTCACCGTGCAGAACGACGCCGGTTCACTGGCCCAGACGCTGAACATCATCGGCGCACACGGCTACAACATGCGCACCCTGCGCAGCCGCCCTATGAAGGGGTTGTCCTGGAAGTATTTCTTCTACGTGGAGGCTGAGGGCTGCATCAACAACACCAACGGGCGTGAAATGCTGCAGGAGCTGTCCGCCACCTGCGCCAAGCTCCGGCTGGTGGGGTCTTATTACGCAAATAGCATATAAGGAGAGATCGCATGATGGTCATTTCCGTTTCGCTGGGAGCGCAGAGCTATCCCATCATACTGGACTCCGGAGTCCTGTCTCACGCAGGTGAGCATCTGGCTTTAGCCCGCCGTGTGTTGGTAGTGACGGACAGCGGCGTGCCGGAGGAGTACGCCGAGACGGTGGCGGGTGCGTGCCGACAGGCCCGCATCTGCACCGTCCCCGCGGGGGAGAGCAGCAAAAATATGGGCAGCTATCAGCAGCTCCTGGGGGAGATGCTGGCCCTGGGCATGGGTCGCGGCGACTGTGTGGCGGCTGTGGGCGGCGGTATGGTGGGAGACCTGGCGGGCTTCGCCGCCGCCACCTATATGCGGGGCGTGGACTTTTACAACGTGCCTACCACGCTGCTGGCGCAGGTGGACTCCTCCGTGGGCGGCAAGACGGCCATCGACATGAACGGCGTGAAGAACATCGTGGGTGCGTTCCACCAGCCCCGCGCGGTGCTGATCGACACGGATACCCTCCGCTCGCTGTCCCGGCGGCAGATGGCCGCAGGGCTGGCCGAGAGCGTGAAAATGGCTATGACCTGCGACGCGGCACTGCTGGAGCTGATAGAGAGCAGCTCGGACCTGACGGCGGACCTGCCGGAGATCATCGCCCGCTCCCTGAGCATCAAGGCGCGGGTGGTGGAGCAAGACCCCACGGAGCAGGGGCTGCGCCGTGTGCTGAATTTCGGCCACACCATCGGCCACGCCGTGGAGAGCTGCGCCGGGGGCAAGCTGCTGCACGGCGAATGCGTGGCAATGGGTATGCTGCCCATGTGCGGGCCGGCGCTGCGTCCCCGGCTGACGAACATACTCAGGAAATGCGGACTGCCCACGGAGTGCGGCTTTACGCCCCGGCAGCTTCTGCCGTACCTGCTCCACGATAAGAAGGCATTCTCAGACGGGGTCAGTGTTGTGATGGTGGACGAGCCGGGCTCGTTCCGCATGGAAAAACAGGCACCGGAGGAAATACTCCGACGCTGGGAGGAGACAGAAGTATGAAAAATACCTTTGGACAGGCGGTCGCGCTGACCATTTTCGGCGAGAGCCATGGCCCGGCGGTGGGCGCGGTGCTGGACGGCTTAGCGCCCGGCCTGCCGGTGGATGAGGACTATATCCGCCGCCAGCTGGCCCGCCGCCGTCCCTCCACGGTGCTGGATACGGCACGGCAGGAGCAGGATTGCTATCAGATACTCAGCGGCGTGTACCAGGGCCGCACCACCGGTTCGCCGCTGACCATCGTCATCCCCAACGAAAACACCCGCAGCGAGGACTATACCTACGGCCTGGCGCGGCCCTCCCACGCGGACTACGCCGCCTACTGCAAATACCACGGCTATGAGGACTGGCGGGGCGGCGGACACTTTTCCGGCCGTGTTACCGCGCCGCTGGTGGCCGCCGGGGCGATACTGCTGTCAGCCCTTGACCGGGTGGGCGTTGCCGTGGGCACCCATATTCTCCGCTGCGGCGGCGCGTGGGATCGCCCCTTTGCCCCGGACGCGGCGGCGGATGTGGCCGCCCTGCAGACGGCGGAGTTCCCCACACTGACCTGTGAGGCCGCTCAGGCCGTCAGTGCCGAGATCCTGCAGGCCAGGGAACGGCAGGACAGCGTGGGCGGCATCACCCAGACCGCCGTGTGCGGCCTGCCTGCCGGGGTAGGCGAGCCATGGTTCGACAGCGTGGAGAGCCTTCTGAGCCACGCGGCGTTCTCCATCGGCGGCGTCAAGGGCATCGAATTCGGCGGTGGGTTTTCCGCCGTGAGCGGCTACGGCTCTGATTTTAACGACGCCTTCCGCATGGAGCAGGGCCGGGTGGTGACGGCCACCAACCGAAATGGCGGCATCAACGGCGGCATCACCAACGGCATGGACGTGGTGTTCCAGTGCGCCGTGAAGCCCACGCCGTCCATCGGACAGCCCCAGCAGACGGTGGATTTCCTCCGGGGCGAGGACGCGGAGCTGACCATACACGGCCGCCACGATCCGGCCATCATCCGCCGCATCTGCCCGGTGCTGGACAGCGTCACCGCGCTGGTGCTGTGCGACCTGCTGACCCAGCGGTTTGGTACGGACTATCTGGCAAAGGAGGCGCGGACATGAACTGCGGGTTGATCGGTTATCCGCTGGGACACAGCTACTCCCGCCAGATCCATCACGCGCTGGCGGATTACGACTACCATCTATGGGAGCTGAGGCCGGAGGAGCTGGCGTCTTTCCTGAAAAAACGCGGCTTCGCGGGGATCAACGTGACCATCCCCTATAAGGAGCAGGTCATCCCCTATCTGGACGGCCTGTCCGACACGGCCCGGGCCGTCGGTGCGGTGAACACCGTGGTGAACCGGGACGGCAGGCTGCTGGGCGACAATACGGATCTGCCCGGGATGCTGGCGCTGATCCGCCGCCTGGGACTGGAGCTGTACGGGAAGAAGGTGCTGATCCTGGGCACCGGCGGCACGTCCAAGACCGCCCGGGTCGCCGCAATGCGGCTGGGCGCGGCGGAGATCTGCCGCGTGTCCCGCAGCGGCCGGGGAGATGCCGTTACCTATGAACAGGCGGCGGGGAAGCACGGGGACGCCGCCTTCGTCATCAACACAACGCCCTGCGGTATGTACCCTGATCTGGAGGGCTGTCCGCTGGAGCTGGAGCGCTTCCCCCGCCTGGAGGGTGTGGTGGACGCGGTGTATAACCCCCTGCGCAGCAATCTGGTGCTGAACGCCCGGCGGCGGGGCATCGCCGCCGAGGGCGGGCTGTATATGCTGGCGGCGCAGGCCGTCTATGCCAGCGCCCTGTTCCGGGGCTGCGAGGCGACCCGGGAGGAGATTGACCTGGCCTACGATACGGTGCTGCGCCAGATGGAGAACGTCGTGCTCATCGGTATGCCCTCCTCGGGCAAGACCACCGTGGGGCGGCTGCTGGCGCAGCGCGCCGGCAAAGAATTCGTGGATACGGACGCCATGGTGGAGCAGGCCGCTGGCATGAGCATCCCGGCGTATTTCGCCGCCCGGGGAGAGGACAATTTTCGGGAGAGAGAGCGGGAGGCGGTGGCTGCTGCAGCCAGCGTGGGCGGCCGGATCATCGCCACCGGCGGCGGTGCGGTCCTGCGGGAGGAGAACCTGCGGGCGCTGCGGCGCAGCGGACGGCTTATCTTCCTGGACCGCTCACCGGACAAGCTCACCGCCACGGCGGACAGGCCGCTGTCTGCCGACCAGGAGGCGCTGCGCCGCCGGTACGCCGAGCGGTATGACCTTTACTGTGCCGCCGCGGATCTCCGCGTGGACGGAGACGGCTCGCCGGAGGAGGTGGCGGAGCTGATCGAAAAGGAGTGGATACGATGAAGATCCTGGTCATCAACGGCCCGAACCTGAATATGCTGGGCATCCGGGAGCCGGCCATCTATGGCAGCGGCACGTATGCGGAGCTGCTGGAGCTGATCCGCGCCTATGGGGAAAAGACCGGCGCGGAGGTGTCCTTTTTCCAGTCCAACCACGAGGGCGCACTGGTGGATGCCATCCAGCAGGCGTACTTCGACGGCGTGGAGGGCATCGTCCTCAACCCGGCGGCGTACACCCACACCAGCGTGGCACTGCTGGATGCGCTGAAGGCCGTGGCCATCCCCACGGTGGAGGTACACATCTCCGATGTTACCGCCCGGGAGGATTTTCGGCAGATCAGCTATGTCCGTCCGGCCTGTGTGGCCACTGTGGCGGGCAAGGGCTTTGCCGGGTATCTGGAGGCTGTGGACATCCTGCTGAAAGGAGCGAAGCGCCTGTGACCGTTACGATTTTCCCGGGCAGGGCCGAGGGAACGGCGGCCGCGCCGCCGTCCAAGAGCTGCGGCCACCGGATGCTCCTGTGCGGTGCGCTGGCAGAGGGGGAGAGCCGCATCAGCGGCATCGCCCGAAGCCAGGATATGCTGGCCACTATGGACTGCATCCGGGCCATGGGCGGCGCGTGCCGCCTTGTCGGGGATGCGGCCCATATCATCGGCATAGGAGGCGCTGTCCGTCCCGACGCGGTGTATCCCTGCCGGGAGAGCGGCAGCACCCTGCGCTTCTGCATCCCGGCGGCGCTGCTGCAGGGCGGAAGCGCCGCGTTTACCGGTACGCGGCGGCTGATGGAGCGGGGCGTGGGCATATACGAGGATCTGCTGCTCCCCAGAGGGGTAATGGTATCCAAAACACCGGAGTCCATCACGTTTTCGGGGAAGCTGACGCCGGGAGACTATACCCTGCGCGGAGACGTGAGCAGCCAGTTCGTCACCGGATTGCTGCTGGCGCTGCCGCTGCTGCCGGGTGACAGTACGCTCCGCGTCCTGCCGCCGGTGGAGAGCCGCCCCTATATCGACATTACGCTGGATGTGATGGCATCCTTTGGCGTCACCGCGGAGGAGCGGGAGCAGGATCTGTTTTTTATCCCCGGCGGGCAGCATTACGAAGGCCGCTGCGCTGCGGTGGAGGGAGACTGGTCCAACGCCGCCTTTCTGTTCGCACTGGGCAGCGGCGTGACCGTCACCGGGCTGCGGCCTGACAGCCTGCAGGGCGACCGGGTGTGCCGGGATATGCTGCGCCGGCTGGAAAGCCCCGGCGCGGTGCTGGACATTTCCGCCTGCCCCGATTTAGGGCCTGTGCTGTTCGCCGCCGCGGCGCGGAGCTGCGGCGCTGTGTTTACCGGCACGCGCCGCCTGCGTATCAAGGAGAGCGACCGGGCGACGGCCATGGCGCGGGAGCTTGCCGGGTTCGGCGCGGAGATGGCGGTGGAGGATGACAGAGTGACCGTGCTCCCACGTCCGCTCCACGCCCCGGAAGAGATGCTGGACGGCCACAACGACCACCGCGTTGTCATGGCGCTGGCGGTGCTGTGCGCGTCGCTGGGTGGTACGATCCGTGGCGCGGAGGCCGTCAGCAAGAGCTGGCCGGATTTCTTTCGCACGCTGCAGGCGCTGGGGGTGCGCATGGGAATACAGCCCTGAACCCCTCGAAGAAAGGAGAATCTATCCATGAACATGGAATTCAAACGTAAACTGCCTGCGCCGCAGACTGTCAAGGATATGTATCCTGTGACGGAGAAGATGGCGCGGCAGAAACAGGAAAACGATCGGCAGATACAGGCCGTCATCACCGGGGAGGACCAGCGGCTGATGCTGCTCATCGGCCCTTGCTCCGCTGACAGGGAGGACGCCGTGCTGGAATATGCGGCGCGGCTTCAGACGCTGCAGGAGCGGGTGAAGGACAAGCTCCTTATCGTTCCCCGGGTCTACAGCAACAAGCCCCGCACCACCGGCGACGGGTATAAGGGAATGCTGCACCAGCCCGATCCAAACGGCCAGCCGGACATCCTGAAGGGGCTTATCGCCATCCGGAAAATACACATGAAGGTGCTGGAGCAGACTGGACTTTCCAGCGCGGACGAGTTGCTGTATCCGGAAAACTATTACTACCTGTCCGACATTCTCTCCTATGCGGCCATCGGCGCGCGCTCTGTGGAGGATCAGCAGCACCGGCTCATCGCCAGCGGACTGGACGTGCCTGTGGGCATGAAGAACCCCACCAGCGGCGACCTGTCGGTGATGATGAACGCCATCCTGGCCGCCCAGCATCCCCATACGTTCCTGTTCTCCCAATGGGAGGTACACAGCAAGGGCAATCCCTTGACCCACGCCATTCTCCGGGGGTCGGTGAACAAATACGGGCGCTCGCTGCCCAACTACCACTACGAGGATCTGAGCCAGCTCTGGGAGCTTTATGCCAAGAGCGGACTGGAAAACCCGGCGGTGATCATCGACACCAACCATGCCAATTCCGGCAAGCAGTGGGATCAGCAGGGCCGCATTGCCAAGGAGGTGCTCCACAGCACCCGCCACAACGGGAACATCGGCCGCATGGTCAAGGGGTTGATGATCGAGTCGTACCTGTTGGATGGCTGCCAGAAGCCGGACGGCGGTGTGTACGGCCTGTCCATTACCGATCCCTGCATCGGCTGGGAAAAGACGGAGCAGCTGGTGCTGGAGCTGGCTGACCTGCGCTGACGTGCAGAGGTATACAGCAATAAGAGAGGCGTGGCCAAATGCCACGCCTCTCTTATTGCATATCGCATATCGGGCATCAGCTGTTGTCTCTGCTGATGGGACAGCGATAGAGCAGATGCTTGAGCTTCTTGCGGTCGAAGGGGATGAGGGGATAGAGGTAGCCCCGGCCCACCAGGGGCTTGGTGGAGACGATGAGGACCAGTGTGAACAGCACACCGGCGATGAAGCCCCATAGGTCGAAAAGCCAGATCAGGATCAGCAGGAGCATACGGCAGAGCTTGGTGGCATAGCCCATTTCGTAGCTGTGCTGGGCGTAGTTGGCGATGGCCACGAAGGCCATATAGACCAGCACCTCCGGCACGAGCCAGCGTGCCTGGACGGCGAAATCTCCTAAAATCAGCGCGCCGATCATGCTGAAGGAATTGCTGAGAACATCCGGTGTGTTCAGGGACGCCAGCTTCAGCACGTCGATGATCAGCTCCACCAGAAGGAGCTGGATGATGAGGGGAACGTAGTATTCGTCCTCCACCAGCAGGAAGTGGAGATTCTCGTGGAGCGTGTCCGGGTTCTTCACCAGCAGATACCAAAGGGGCGTGACGAATATGGTCAGCAGCAGCACCAGGGTGCGGACAATCTGAAGGTACGTGCCGATGAGGGGCGGGAAGTAGTAGTCGTTGATCTCCTCGTTGAACCGGAGCAGGGTGGTGGGCAGCAGCAGGGCGGAGGGGGAATTGTCCACCATCAACACCACGTCACCCTCCATGATGCAGGCGGTGGCCACGTCAGGGCGCTCAGTGTATCGGACCTTAGGAAAAGGATTCCAAAACTGACGGGGGGAGAGCGCCTCGGTGAGAGACTCCTGGCTCATGGAGATGCTGCCCACGTCTACGGCGGCCAGCTTTTTGCGCAGCTCATCCAGCAGGGAAGGGTCGGCCTCACCGTCCATATAGCACAGCACCACGTCCGTGCCGGAGCGCTCCTTGAGCTGGACACGCTCCAACCGCAGACGGCTGTCCCGGACGCGGCGGCGGAGCAGGGCGGCGTTTTGCATCAGATTTTCCACAAAGCCGTCGTGACTGCCCCGGAGGACGCGGCTGGTGTCCGGCTCTTCGATGGAGCGGGTGGGGAACTGCTTCACGTCCATCAATATGCCGCCGGGCCAGCCGTCCACCACCAGCAGCGTCTTGCCGGCGAACACACCCATGACGGCCTTTTCACGGATGTTCTCCACCGCGGCGTCGCTGGCGGAGACGTAGCGGGCGCAGAAGTCCTCCGGGCCGGCGACATCCCGGAGAGAGGGCAGCGACTGCCACGCGGCGATGATGCGCTCCAGAATAGTCTCCTGGGCGTAGCCGTTCACCACCCACAGCCGGGCGCGGCGGCCTGCGATGAGCAGGTTGCGGGCCGTCATGTCGAAGCATTTGCCCACGCCCAGCTCCTGATCCAGCGATGCGGTGCGGGACTGAAAATCCTCCTGTGCCACGTGTCGTACCTCCCTGCGTAGTTTTCCGATAGTATGGCCGGAAACGGGCGGAAGTATGTATGTTTGGGACAAGCGGCGCATAGGCTGGTGCAGAACAAAGGAGGGAGTGCGTATGCGCAGAGAGGTATTGGCGGGGCTGGCACTGACGGTGCTGCTGTTCGGCAGCGCGTATTTGGCCGCCGGGGACGGCGCGGTGCAGGAGGAGACGAAAACGGAGCAGACGGCGGGTGACGCCGGGGTGACGCTGCGGGTGCTGGAGGATGGCACTGTGAAGGACATGACGCTGGAAAAGTATCTGCAGGGAGTCGTGCGGGGCGAGATGCCCGCCAGCTTTGAGATGGAGGCGCTGAAGGCCCAGGCGGCGGCGGAGCGAACGTATGTGTACTACCAGCTGGCGGCGGGACGGAAGGAGAAGCACCCGGAGGCGGATGTATGTACCGACCACACCTGCTGCAGCGCGTTCCTGTCGGAGCAGGCGGCCCGGGAGAAGTGGGGCGGGGACTACGATCCGTGGGAGGCGCGCATTGAGCAGGCGGTGGCGGAGACGGACGGGCAGGCGGTGCTGTACGGCGGACAGCCCATCCTGGCGGTGTTCCACTCCTCATCGGCGGGGAAGACCGCCGCCGCGGAGGATGTGTGGAGCGGTGAGCTGCCGTATCTGAAAAGCGTGGACAGTCCGGAGAATGAGGATAGCGTGCCCAACTATTACAGTGTGGTGGCATTCACGGCGGAGGAGGCAAAAGCGAAGCTGCTGGCGGCCCGGCCGGCGCTGAAGCTGAACGGGACGCCGGAGGACTGGTTGGGTACGATCACGGAGAACAGCTCGGGCCGGGTGGAGACGCTGGAGCTGGGCGGCGAGACGTGGAAGGGCACGGAGGTGCGCTCGGCCTTCGGCCTGCGGTCCGCCTGCTTTACGGCGGAGGCGGATGGGGAGAGCCTGACGTTCCGCGTCACCGGCTACGGCCACGGCGTGGGCATGAGCCAGTACGGCGCAAACCAGCTGGCTAAGAAGGGAAAAACGTGGCGCGAGATTCTGGAATGGTACTATGCGGGCGTGACTGTCGGACCATACGGTGGAAATGCGTGACAAACGACGGGGAATGTGGTATCATAACTTAGTTATGTGCGATATTTTACAGTTTGTTCAGGAAAACCGGGGGGCAAACGGTGTAATATCAATCACAACAGGAAAGACATAACTATACCAACCGGGAGGAGCTTCCTATGGCACGCAACATTTTGGTGGTAGAGGACGACCGCAACATATCCGACCTCATCCGCATGTATCTGGAGAAGGAGGGGTTCGAGGTACGCAGCGCCTACGACGGAGGCAAGGCGGTGGAGGAATACGATAAGCAGGCGCCGGACATGGTGCTGCTGGACATCATGCTGCCCGTGATGGACGGCTGGGCCGTGTGCGCCCACATCCGGGAGAAGAGCAAGACCCCCATTATCATGCTGACGGCCAAGAGCGACGTGGGTGACCGTATCACCGGGCTGGAGATGGGCGCCGACGACTATCTGGTCAAGCCCTTCGAGATGAAGGAGCTGATGGCCCGCATCAACGCGGTGCTGCGCCGCAGCGAGATCCCCGACGACACCAAGAAAAAGCTGGTGTTCGACAAGCTGGAGATCAATCTGGACAGCTATGAGCTGCTGGTGGACGGCAAGAAGGTGGACACGCCCCCGAAAGAGCTGGAACTGCTGTACCACCTGGCGGCCACGCCCAACCGGGTCTATACCCGCAACCAGCTGCTGGACGAGGTATGGGGCTTCGACTACTTCGGTGACAGCCGCACGGTGGACGTACACATCAAGCGCCTGCGTGAGAAGATCGAGAACGTATCCGACCAGTGGGAGCTGAAGACTGTGTGGGGCGTGGGCTATAAATTCGAGGTCAAATGAGCGGCATGCGGGAAAAATTCCGCCGCACCACGGACAGCCTGTACTGGCGGCAGTTTGTCGTGACTGCGGGCATGGTGCTGCTGACGATGGCGCTGCTGGGCGTGTCGTTCTACGCCCTGAGCTATAACTATACCGTGTCGGAGAAGCGGCAGGAGATGCGCGATCGTGCGGATCTGGTGGCCCAGCTCTCTGTGGACTATCTCACCGCCGGAGACGACGCGGAGCGGGATCAGGAGGAGGCACTGCGGACGCTGGCAGGCGTGGCCTCCCGCATGACCGAGGTGATTTTCCTCATCTGCACCGCGGACGGGCAGGTGCTGCTGACCACGGACAGCGATCTGGCGGGCCAAAGCGTCACCGTGCCTGCCGAGATCACGGAGAAGATCGTGTCCGGCAGCGGACTGTACGAGGGCCGCAGCACCGTGGGCGTATATGAGAAGAAGCAGTTCGTGGTGGGCGTTCCCATGCGGGACGAGACCGGCGCGCTGCTGGGCATGGTGCTGGCGGTGATGAACAGCGCCAACTTCATGGAGATGTGGCGTTCGTTCATCGCACTGTTCTTCATGACCAGCGCCATCATTTTGGTCATCTCCTTTGTGGCCAGCTTTGTCACCTCTATGCGGCAGATACAGCCCATCACGGAGATGGTGAAGGCCACCCGAGCCTATGCCGACGGCAACTTCGATGTGCGGATGCAGGAGACGGAGGATGCCGGCGGCGAGATTGGCGAGCTGGCGGCGGCGTTTAACGCCATGGCAGACTCCCTGCAGGAGACGGAGCGCCAGCGCCGGGACTTCATCGCCAACGTGTCCCACGAGCTGAAAACGCCCATGACCACCATCGCGGGATATACCGACGGCATTTTGGACGGGACGATCCCGCCGGAGAAGGAGCGGCAGTATCTGCAGATCATCTCCGACGAGAGCCGGAGACTGAGCCGCCTGGTGCGGCGGATGCTGGACATTTCCCGTATCCAGAGCCAGGAGATGAAAAAGGAGGAGTTCGACCTGTGCGAGTCCGCCCGCATCGCCCTGCTGTCCATGGAGCAGAAGATCATGGACCGGGGACTGGATGTGGATGCGGAGATCCCAGAGGACTCCGTGATGGTCCAGGGCGACCGGGATCTCATCACCCAGGTGATGTATAACCTGCTGGAGAACGCGGCCAAGTTTGCCGCGCCATCTTCCCAGCTGTATCTGGGGCTGACGGTGAACGGTGACAAGGCCTATGTTACCGTGCGCAATGTGGGCCATACCATCCCCGCCGAGGAGATACCGCTGCTGTTTGAGCGATTCCACAAATCCGACAAGTCCCGCAGCGAGGACAAGGACGGCTACGGGCTGGGCCTGTATGTGGTCAAAACTATCCTGGCCCAGCACCATGAGAAGATCACCGTTACCAGTGAAAACGGCGTCACGGCCTTTACCTTCACCATGCAGATGGCCCGGTGACGCAGACGAGAGGACAGACTATGCAAGACGAGAACAAGACGCCTGCCAATGAGCCCCAGGAGGTAGTGGGGCAGTATATCCGGGATGACAGCCGGGAGGTGACGGACTGCTATGTGTATTCCCAGCCGCTGCCGGCAGCCGCCATGCCCCGTATCTCTCAGGCGTCCCAAATGCCGCAGAAGCACAGCCGCAGAGGACTGTGGATATTCCTGATCATCGCGATGGTGCTGATCATAGCAGTGGTCGTGGCGGCACTGACCGCCAGACCGATGGAGGATGGCGGCTACGCGGACGATGGCCACGACGCCAGCAGCATCGTGGACATTTTCGGCAACGAGATCCCCACCATCGACCGGGTGCAGGGCGACCCCGCCCTGCGGTTCAGCTGCACCCCGCAGGAGGGGGATGCGCTGACTGCGCAGGAGGTCTATGCCTCCGTCAACCCGGCGGTGGTGATGGTGGCCGTGGCGCTGGACGAGGAAAAGGCCAGCATCGGCACGGGTGTGATCCTGACGGAGGACGGCTATGTGGTCACCAATGCCCACGTCATCGCCGGCGGGTCGTCCGCCTGGGTGGCACTGGATACCGGCGACGTGCTAGACGCGGAGCTGGTGGGCTTTGACAGCGGCGAGGATCTGGCGCTGCTGAAGCTGGTGGACGTCACCGGCCTGCCTACCGCACAGCTGGGCGACAGCGACGAGTGCGTGGTCGGCGACGCGGTGTACGCCATCGGCAACCCGCTGGGCGTGGAGCTGCGGGGTACGCTGACCAGCGGCCTGATTTCCGCCATTGACCGGCGGGTGACGCTGGAGGGCCGGGTGATGACCATGCTCCAGACCACGGCGGCGCTGAACAACGGCAATTCCGGCGGCCCGCTCATCAATGACCGTGGACAGGTTATTGGCATCAACACCCTGAAGATGAGCGGCAACAAGACCGCCACCGCCACGGTGGAGGGCCTGGGCTTTGCCGTGCCCGCCCGGCGGATGGTGGCTGTTGTCAATGACATCATGGCCACCGGCGCGTTCCACGGTATCCCGTCCCTGGGAATCTATGTAGGGCAGGAGCTGCAGGCGGACGACACGTACCAGCTGGTGATCTACGACGTGACGGAGGACTACGGAGCGGAAGAGGCCGGGCTGCTGCCGGGAGATGTGATTTTGGCGGCGGACGGCGTGGAGGTGCATGAGACGTGGGAACTGCTGGAGCTGCGCAGCCGCCATATCGTGAGCGAGGATATGGTGCTGACGGTCCAGCGGGGCGGAGAGATATTCGACGTGCCGGTTACGCTGTACGCCGTGACAGAGGAATAAAAGCGAAAAGGAGGCCGCACGGCCTCCTTTTTTGCGCAAAAAACAACAAAGCCGCCCTTGACAGGACGGTTAACTTTTGGTATAATAAGGCGCTTATATTGGGGTGGCGTGGACATCTCCCCTTGTACCATTTGACCATAGTATACCATTCCCACAGCGAAAACACAAGGGTAGACGGCGTAAAACAGGCAACAAACCCGTGTGTATCGCTGCGGATTGACCCCGGTGAGAACAAACAGAAAGGCGTGAGTGTTGAGATGGCGAAAGACAAGTATTACGGCAAGACCCTGCGCAAGAACTTTGCCCGCCACGAGGAAGTAATGGCGATGCCCAACCTGCTGGAGATCCAGAAGAAGTCCTACAAGTGGTTTCTGGATACCGGCCTGCGGGAGGTGTTCGCGGATGTGGCATCCATCGCCGACTATGCCGGCAATTTGGAGCTGAGCTTCATCGATTACAGCATGGACGAGAAGCCCAAGTACGACGTGGAGGAGTGCAAGGCCCGCGATGCCACGTATGCCGCCCCCATGAAGGTGAAGGTACGTCTGCATAACAAGGAGACGGACGAGATCAAGGAGCAGGAGATCTTCATGGGCGATTTCCCCCTGATGACCCACGGCGGCACGTTCGTCATCAACGGCGCGGAGCGTGTGGTGGTCAGCCAGATCGTCCGCTCCCCCGGCATCTACTACGGCAAGGAGATCGACCTGAAGACCGATCTGCCCCTGCTGACCAGCACCGTGATCCCCTACCGCGGCGCGTGGCTGGAGTATGAGACCGATACCAGCGAGGTGTTCTGGGTCCGTATCGACAAGAACCGCAAGCTGCCCATCACCTGCCTGATCCGCGCCCTGGGTCTCAAGACCGACGCGGAGATCCTGGAGCATTTCGGCGATGACGAGCGAATCGTGGTGACGCTGGAGAAGGATACCTGCAAGACCTATGAGGAGGCTCTGCTGGAGATCTACCGCAAGCTGCGTCCCGGTGAGCCTCCCACGGTGGACTCCGCCCAGACCCTGATCCAGAACCTGTTCTTCGATCCCCGGCGCTATGACCTGAGCACCGTGGGCCGCTATAAGTTCAACAAGAAGCTGACCTTCTGGGCCCGGGCCAAGGGCCAGATGCTGCAGGAGCCCGTGGCCGATCCCGCCACCGGCGAGCTGCTGTTTGAAGAGGGCCATGTGCTGACCGCCGCCGACTGCGCCGAGATGGACGCCATCGGCGTGAAGGAGGTCACCGTGACCCTGGACACCGGCAAGGTGCTGAAGATCACCTCCAACGGCATGTGCGACATGTCTCGCTATGTGGACTTCGATCCCCGCGAGAAGTGCGGCATCAAGGAGCGCGTCCGCTTTGACGTACTGCAGGAGCTGCTGGGCCAGTATCAGGGCGAGGAGCTGATGGAGCAGTGCAAACTGCACGCCGACCAGTTGGTGCCCAAGCACATCATCATCGACGATATCTTCGCGTCCATCAACTACATGAACGCGCTGGCCTACGGCCTTGTCACCCGTGACGATATCGACCATCTGGGCAACCGCCGCCTGCGCTGCGTGGGCGAGCTGCTGCAGAACCAGTTCCGCATCGGCTTCAGCCGTATGGAGCGCGTCATCCGTGAGCGCATGACCATCCAGGATCTGGACATCGTCACCCCCCAGAGCCTGATCAACATCCGGCCCGTGACCGCCGCCATCAAGGAGTTCTTCGGCTCCAGCCCCCTGAGCCAGTTCATGGATCAGACCAACCCCCTGGCCGAGCTGACCCACAAGCGCCGTCTGTCCGCACTGGGCCCCGGCGGTCTGAGCCGTGAGCGCGCCAACATGGAAGTCCGAGACGTGCACTACTCCCACTATGGCCGTATGTGCCCCATCGAGACCCCTGAAGGCCCCAACATCGGCCTGATCTCCTATCTGGCTACCTACGCCCGCGTCAACGAGTACGGCTTTATCGAGGCACCCTTCCGGGCCGTGGATCACGAGACCGGCAAGGTGTCCAACGACATCACCTATATGACCGCCGACGTGGAGGATCAGTATATCGTCGGTCAGGCCGCCGAGCCTGTGGACGAGAACGGCTGCCTCACCAACCGCCGTATCACCTGCCGCCACCGCGACGAGATCGTGGAGGTGGATCGCCTGAACGTGGACTTCATCGACGTGAGTCCCCGTATGATGGTGTCCATCGCCACCGCCATGATCCCCTTCCTGCCCAACGACGACGCCAACCGTGCGCTGATGGGCGCTAACATGCAGCGTCAGGCAGTGCCGCTGCTGTGCCCGCAGGCGCCTATCGTGGCAACCGGCATAGAATACAAGGCGGCGCAGGATTCCGGCGTTACGGTGCTTGCACGCAAGAGCGGTACCGTTACCTATGTGGATGCGACGAAGATAATTATTACCGACAAAAAGGGCAGAGAGCAGAAGTATGACCTGCTGAAGTTCAAGCGCTCCAACCAGGGCACCTGCATAAACCAGCGCCCGATAGTAAAGCAGGGCGAGCAGGTGGCCGCCGGTCAGACCATTGCGGACGGACCGTCCACCGATCAGGGCGAGATATCGCTGGGGCGCAACATGCTGATAGCGTTCATGCCGTGGGAGGGCTACAACTACGAGGACGCGGTGCTGCTGAGCGAGAAGCTGGTCAAAAACGATATATTCACCTCTATTCATATTGAAAAGTATGAGTGCGAGGCAAGGGATACGAAGCTGGGACCTGAGGAGATAACCCAGGAGATACCCAACATCGGCGAGGATTCGCTGAAGAATCTTGACGAAAACGGCGTTATCCGCATAGGTGCGGAGGTGCGTCCGGGAGACATACTGGTAGGTAAGGTTACGCCCAAGGGCGAGACCGAGATGACGGCGGAGGAGCGTCTGCTGCGCGCGATATTCGGCGAAAAGGCGGCGTGCTTTTCTATACTATTTGGTTACTATGTTTGGAAAAGAAGTGCGTGATGGAATTTTGATTGATCTAAAAATTACGAATGATGATTTTGCAGGTTTTTGTGGTATATCCACAAGAAATAGTGTCAATCGCATTTTACGAGGATTAAGAGAAGAACATGTCATTCGTACATTGTATAATAAGATATTGGTTTTGGATGTTGAATATTTAAAACAATATGTTGATATTAAGGTGGATTCGTAGATCCACCTTTTTAAATACACAAAAAGAGCCGACTTAAAATGTGGGATGTCAACTCTAAA
>OLOV01000461.1_pt1 | contig 35772 bp, 32 predicted proteins | sample 1672931 | NCBI WGS metagenome assembly OLOV01 (sample SAMEA3136738, study PRJEB25190) | human gut metagenome | biome: human gut; feature: human-associated habitat; material: faeces | place: Austria | collected 2013 | reverse complement strand
GTCGCGCAGCGACAGAGGGGACGGGCACCGGTTAGGTGGTGGGTTTGCCGTAGGCAAACTCGGAGGGATTGATGCACTCGCTACGAAACAGTCCCCCGGACTGTTTCTCCCAAACGCTGACGCATTTGGAGCCTCGTGTCTCTTGCGCTGCGTGCAATTCACTCGGGAGCAAGCCCCCGCCTACGGCTTTTTATGGCGTTATGGCAACAGAAACGCCGTAGGGGCGGATAGTATCCGCCCGTGATACATTTAGAGCACCTCCGGAATTGGCAGGTGGCAGGTTTCCGCCCCTACAAAATGCAACGGCACAATCATGCACTCGCTACAAAACAAAAACCCCACCGGTGCAATGCTGAGGTTTGATAAGGCAGTAATGATAAAACTTAATAAAACTAAGGCATTGCAATGGCAGATGAGGCTTTGACTGTAAAAGGTCAGAGCCTTTTTCTGTTTCTTAAATCCACACATTTGTCTTTTCGTTTTGTATTCAGCATAATGAAGTTACCAAATCCAAGGAGGCTTCAATATGAAAACAAATTTTGAAAATATAGGCGGTAGTTATTCGCAACAAGGCGATTATCTTTTGCCAACTCTTACGCTACCTGATGAAAACCAAAGGCAAATCAGTGTGTGGGCAATGAGGCACAGACGCTATTTGAAATCAAGTCATCGAGTGCTTTATTACAATCTTCTTACATCGGGTAAGCTTTACAATTACCTTGCCGATGTTGAGCTTCAGGCAGAGAATTTGTTTGAACAGACAATAAAATCACTTGCTGAGCAGGAACAAGTTACGGAAAAACTCAAAGCCGAAAATATGATGTTGTGGGTGCAAAAGATGAATAATATTCGCAACAGAGCAACAGAAATCGTTAATGAACAAGTAATTTATAAATGAGAAAAAGGCACAACTTGCGGAGAAAATTTTCGTATGTTGTGCCTTAATTTTTTTGTGAAATTGAATGTACAAACTTAGCGAGCAGACCATTTGGTTATCCAAACGGTAATTTTCTCGTTAGGGACACCCTAAGACCCGCTTTTTGTATTCGACTTTAATATTGAAAAAACGAAGTGGCTCAATGTTGCAAAGGAAAACATTATTGACATATAGTCAAAGAGATAAAGCAGTAGGTGTTCGTTATCGCCAAGGAGGAAAAACTGATTTTTCAGGAACAGGTAAGATGCTATATCCCGTTTGAAAAATGCGTAAATTCCGTATGCAAAAATGAGTATGAATATTATTTTGAAAACAGTCTTCACTTTTGGTGAGAGTTGCTTTTTCTTTTTTATCATTAGCAAAATCATATTGAAATGAAGTCCGAGGTGGAGTGACATAAACACAAATCCCCAATATGCAGAAAGCATATGGATTCTGTTCGCTGCATAGGTTGATTTTATATTCAAAAATACAAACAGATGCCTTGAAACAATTACCCCGCTGACGATTGAACCGATAAATGATACAAGTACAAGCAGGACAAGAATGTTTTGAAAAATTCTTATAGGTGTCTGCCTGCCTTTTGCTAAATGCTTTGCCCAATTTATATTGAGTGCGTGATGAATGACAAAAAGCACAAACATAACAACGCCGACTACCTCGTGTGCAGTTGAGCCTAAAAGTTCGTAGGACATCAAAAGAAGCAGAGCAAATGTCATTAAAATATCAATTAGCGGCTTTAGTTTTAATTTTGTTTTTGAATTCATACGGTTTTGTTTAAGTCTTCAGCCTCTTTGGCGTTCGTTGCCATTCCCATATATTTCATACCGTAAAGTCCGGCAAAGCGTTTCATTGTGTATTCGCCTGCGTCAAGCATCCACTTTTCGGGTGCCGCACCTTGGAATACAAAATAAAGCTTTCTGCCTAAGAGCTCGCTCTCGTCAACCTTGCCGTAAAAACGGTCTAAAACATTACGAACAGAGCCGCAAATATTGTGCCAATAAAGCGGAGAACCGATAACGATTGTGTCAGCCTCTTTCATTTTTTCAATCACTCCGTCAAGTCCGTCATAAGGTAAAGTTTGACCGTATGAGCCGATTGTGAAGTTAGTTAAATTAAGTGTTTCGTATTCCTTGCCGTTCAAAAGAATTGAGGCAAGATTAGCAGTATTTCCGTTTTCGTTCGGACTGCCGTTAATAAAAAGAATTTTCATAATATTACCTCTCTTAATAATTTAATGTTCGACGAAAAGCCAAGACATAATGGTATCACCGTAACAGTAACCGCCAAAAGCACAAGTGTAAATTTGCGGATTCTATTTAAGGTCAAGACCGTTTACCCAAGATTCAACCTTGCTTGATGAGGCGCCTGAAGAAAATCTTTCGCCGTCCTGCCAATTGCCTGTGCCTGCCATATCGGCTAAAAGGTCACCACTCTGACCTAAGCCTGATGATGTTGATGTGCAAAACGGAATAACGGTTTTGCCGCTGAAATCATTGCCCTTAACAAAATTGTTTACAGGCCAAGCAGCAATGCCCCACCAAATCGGATAGCCGATAAATACCGTATCATAATCTGCCCAATTATCAGGCGTAGTCTTTGTAAGTGGTACATCACGCTTGCCTTCGTCGTTGTGCTCAACACTTACACGGCTGTTGTCATCAGTCCAGTTAAGGTCATCGCTTGTGTAAGGGGCAACAGGTGTAATCTCAAACAAATCCGCTCCGGAAGTGTCGGCTATAGTTTCTGCAACAGCTTTTGTGCTACCTGTTGCAGAATAATAAACAACTAATATTTTTGAACTTGTATTAGAATTTTGGGTATTTTCATCGGTGGATTTTGAAGTATCTGCCGTTTGTGAAGTGCTTGGGGTTGTATTTGAATTGTCGCTAGAATTATTAGAGCAAGCTGCGAACGAAAACACAAGCACGAGTACCAAAAGAATTGAGGTTAATTTTTTCATAATCTTAATCTCCTTTAGTTTAATTATTTTTGTTCGTCAACAGGCGGTATCATCTCGACATACTTTTTAAGCATTTCCGGTGTTGAGGTATAATATCTTACACCCTTATCAAGTAATGATATTTTTGCCATTTCTTCATCAGTAAGTGAAAAATCAAAAATATCAAAATTTGCCTTGATATGGTCGCTGTTCTTTGACCCCGGAATAATAATGTTGCCCTCCTGAATATGCCAACGAAGAATGATTTGAGCTGTCGACTTACCGTATTTTTCCGCAAGGCTCTTAAAGAGTGGTTCATTCAAGAGCGCATTATCTCCGTGACCCAGCGGATACCAAGCCTGAATTTTAATATCCTCGTGAGAAAGGAATTTTTTTAGCTCCTTTTCCTGATAATACGGGTGCACCTCGGTTTGAAGAACGGACGGCTTAACCTCGCAGATATTTAGGATTTCGCAAATCTGCTTTTCGTTAAAGTTTGAAAGACCGATTGCACGAACCTTGCCTTCCTTGTATGCTTTTTCCATTTGCTTATATCCTGCAATGTAGTTTCCGGCAGGCTGATGAATTAAAAGCAAATCGATATAATCTGTTTGAAGTCTTTCAAGCGTTTTGTCTACTGCATCGTCCTGCTCATAAAATGACGGCCAAAGCTTTGTCTCAAGAAAAATATTTTTACGATCAGTGCCTACGTTTTTCATTGCTCTGCCTACTGCTTTTTCGTTGCAATAAGCAGTTGCTGTATCTATAAGCTGACATCCGTTTTTGAGAGCGTAGGTTGCAGATGCCTCTGCCTCGTCAGGGGACAGCAAAAATGTTCCGATACCCTGCATTGGCATTTCAACGCCGTTATTTAACTTTGTAAATTCCATAATTAACACACCTTTCTTATTTACATTCATTGAATATTTCGAGGATTTCCTCGTGTGTCATCTTTTTGTATGCACACGGTACAATGCTGCATGAGTCTGCAATTTCTTTAAGGTTGATATTTTCATCAATTCCAAGTTCCTTAAAGGTTGTCGGCATACCGATTTCCTTAATAAAATCTGCCAGTGCCTCAACACCTGCCTTTGCAAGCTCTTCGTCTGTTTTGCCATCCTTTGAAATACCCCAAACATTAACTGCAAACTGAGCAAACTTCTTTTTGCCTGCCTTGCAAATATGTCTGTAATAAACAGGGTGAAGAACGGCAAGACCTGCACCGTGGTTACAGTTAGTGTATGCACCGAGCTGGTGCTCCATTTGGTGGCACTCAAAATCCGTCTTTTTGCCAAGTTTGATGATACGGTTTTCAGCCATTGTTGCGTCCCACATCAGGTTACTTCTTGCTGTGTAGTCCTCGGGATTTTTGATAGCGGCACGCAAATTGGTGATAACATTTTTCATAAGAGCCTCGGATATATCGTCCGATACATTGCTTTCATTCGGCTCGCTGAAATAGATTTCCATAATGTGTGAAAGAGTATCAAAGGCACCCGATACCATTTGAAATTCAGGAACGCTGTAGGTGTAGGTCGGGTCAAGCATAACGAATTTTGCGTTAAGCTGAGGATAATCTTTGCCTGTTTTGATTTTAAGTTCTTCGTTTGTGATTACGGCACCGCCGTTACATTCACTGCCCGTTCCTGAAACAGTGACGATCATACCAAGCGGCAACGGTTCAAAATCAATCACACCCGGTCTTGCCCAGAAGTCAGCCCAAATGTCGCCGTCATATTTTGCACCGAGTGAAATTGCCTTACAGCAGTCCATAACACTTCCGCCGCCTACTGCAAGAATCAAATCGGCGTTGTTTTCTTTAGCAAGCTTAACCCCCTCAAGCACCTTGCTGTAGGTCGGGTTTGACGGAATACCGCTAAACTCAACAACTGCCTTGTTTTCTTTTTTGAGTACGGTTATAACCTCATCATAAATGCCATTTTTCTTAATCGAGCCACCGCCGTAGCAGAGCATAACTGTGTCGCCGTAAGCTGAAATAATATTTGAAAGATATTCTTTTACGCAGCCTTCACCGAAATATACTTTTGAGGAATTTTCAAAAATAAAATTATTCATAGCTTTCTCTCCTATCCTGAAAATTTGATTTTATTATTTCATCGAGTGATACATTTTCATTCCTGTATCGCTCGTTTTTGTTTTTCTCGTGCTTAATGATAATTGCCTTTTGAGGGCAAGCGTGAACGCAGGCAAGGCAGTATTCGCATTTTTTGCTTCGCCTTTGTGCGTAATCCGTCAGCACAATTATATTGCCTGTCGGGCAAACCTTTTCGCACACTTTACAGCCGATACATTTATCGGTTATTTTAATCATCTTGCCGTTATTAAATGACGGAATGATTTTATTCAGCGTTGCCACTTGCTTGTGGAGTTTCCTGTCTGCGTCTGTTGCAGTTGGAACACCTTTTTTCATCAGTCTGATATTCTTGATTATATGTGCAATTTGAGCATCTGTATCTTTGTCAATTTTCTTTTCTTCTGCCATATCAAAAACAGGCAGGTAATTATCAACGCAGTGAACGGTATCTATATAATCAAAGTTGATACCGAGAGCCTTAAACTCGTTATATGTAAACTCGGGGCAGTCGCTTGCACTGTTGCCATAGGTTAAAATGAGATACATATATTTTGTTTCAAACTTCGATTTTTTCAAAAACTCTTTTACCGTATTCGGTATTTCGCCGCAATAAACAGGGCAAACAATACCGATTTGGTTGTCTGAATAGATTGACGAATTTTTGATAACCTGCGGTATGCTGACAGGATATTCGTCAATACACTTTGCAACATAAAGGCTGTTGCCCGTTGCGGTGAAATAAAATACCATAATTACTCCCTCTTTTTTATCACTTTTGACCCACCGAAAACAGCGGACATATTTATATTATCAAGCTTATTATCAATCGCTGATACCTCATCGCTCGTTAATATAATATCTGCCGAGCCTGCGTTTTCAATCAGTCTGTCAAGCTTTCTTGTGCCCGGAATCGGTACTATATACGGTTTCTTGCACATCATCCACGCAAGCGAAATTTGTGCAGGCGTTGCGTTTTTATCCTTTGCAAGCGTGTTTAACAGCTCAAGCAATTCTTTATTTTGACGAACACCGTCGGCAGTGAACTGTGGCATAACTGTTCTGTAATCCGTGCCTTTTTCAAACTTTGAGTTTTCGTTGTACTTACCGCTTAAAAATCCGTTTGCAAGCGGCGAAAATGCAACGAAACCGATATTAAGCTCCTCAAGCACAGGAAACAGCGATTCATAATGCCTTGCCATCATTGAGTAGCGATTTTGTATAGCAGTCAGCGGACAAACCGAATTTGCTTTTCTTATATTTTCCTCGGTAGCTTCGCTCATACCCCAATGCGTTATTTTACCCTCTTTAATCAAATCTGCCATTACTCCTGCTACCTCTTCGATAGGAATATTAGGGTCGAAACGGTGCTGATAGTATAAATCAATATGGTCTGTGTCAAGTCTTTTGAGCGAGCCTTCAACCGATTTTCTGATAACCTCCGGTCTTGAATTCGGTATAAGAGGTGGGTTTGTGGCATTGCTTGTTTTGTCAAATTCAATGCCAAACTTTGTTGCGATAATAACCTTATCACGGTATGGCTTTAACGCTCTGCCTACAAGCTCCTCGTTATCGTGTGGATTATTTGCCGTACCGTAAATCTCTGCCGTGTCAAAAAAGTTATAGCCTAAATCAACAGCCTTTGCGATAATCTCGCACATTTCATTTTTATCGGCAGGTGAGCCGTAAGCGTGGCTCATTCCCATACATCCGAGACCGACAGCCGATACCTTTAAGTCTTTGCCTAAAATTTTGTAATCCATTATTTCTCCTTAGTGGTGAAAATTTGTAAATGTAATCTGTTCTTTTTCGGGCAGTCCGAATTGCTCCTTGCCCAGTGCAATACTCTTTGCCATAAAAGCAATGTTTCTGCCGAGCGTTCTCATAGTTTGCAAGCCCTCTTTATCCTGCAAAACCTCTTCTGCCTGACCGCCGTAAACCATATTCCAATACTGACTTGTGGCAATCGGCATAGAGCTGATTGAAAAATATTTGTTGAGCACATCGTATGATGCTGTGTTACCACCTCTGCGACAGGTTGTTACTGCTGCACCAACTTTCATTGTCTTATCAACATTTGCCGTACTGAAAAACAATCTGTCAAGAAATGCGATTGCTCCACCGGCAGGAGATGCGTAATAAACAGGTGCTCCGATAACAAAAGCGTCTGCCTCGTTAAATTTAGGTGCAACCTCGTTTACAATATCATCGAATACGCACTTACCGATTTCCTTACATTTTCTACAAGCGATACAACCGTGCACATCCTTGTGACCTACATGGATAAGCTCAACCTCCATACCTTCTTGCTCCAATGTGTTTTTTAGTTCGGTCAATGCCGTGTAAGTACAGCCCTTTGCTCTCGGACTGCCGTTTATAAGCAGAGCTTTTAACTTTTTCATATCTGCCACTCCTTCGTTGTTTTTCTTTTCAACTGTATTATAAGAAAAACGAGGCCTCGTATGAAGTCTCGTTTTGTTATTTAGTATATACCTTTGGGTTATAACTGCTTATTTAGTTTTAATTATATTCTTAGCCGCATCTAAAACCCGTCGAACATTTTCGCTTGGAGTCATCGAATGTAAAAGACCGTACGGAATGCTGTATTCCCACTCAACAGGAATAACTTTCAGCAGAGGATGAACATTTGCCCAACCCGGTATCGCAAGCAAAACATCGTTCGTGTTTTCGCATCTGTTAAATATGCTCATATTGTAAAAATCGAAATCAACAATATGTATCTGCGTATGATTTTGCCAAATATCGTCACGCAATCGGTCAACATAATTGCTCCAGCCGCGGTGCATAAGCATTAAATTTTCGCCGTATAAATCGCTGATTTGAAGCTTATCCTTTTGTGCAAGCCTGTGGTGAATGGATACGGCACAGCAAAACGGCTCACGGGATAATTGCAAGCCCTCGCATTTTCTGAGTTTAAGCATTGTGTCGTCAAATATTCCGCCGATAATATCAATGTTCTTACCTAAATTCGCAAGTATTTCTTTTGCGTTTTCAGGCGTGTTTTCAAACGGAACAATCTCAAATTTTATATCAGGGCATTGTTCTTGAATTTTCGGCCACATTTGCATAAGTAATTGAGCAGGAGTTGTAGGCGACGAGCCGATACGAATAATATTTTCGCCCTCGCTCATTGCGTTTTTCGCCCTGACAACACTGTCCTTGCAATAGCCGATAATGTACTTAGCGTCCTGATAAAGCGACTTGCCTGCGTTAGTCAGTATCAACCCACGGTGCGTACGCTCAAACAAAACCAAGTCAAGCGAGCTTTCAAGCAAATTGATTTGCTTAATAACGGCAGTCGGCGTGATATACAATTCCTCTGCCGCTTTGTTAAAACTTCCTGCGTCCGCAACCTTTATAAATGTTTCTATCTGTGGATTATACATCATCCCACCACCTACATAACAAAATTAAATCACAATCCGTTGCATATCAAAATGATAAATCTTTTTCTTAATTATACTTTAAAACTCTCAAAAAATCAAATTGTCTAATGAACAGCCGTCTGAACACACAGGCGGCTATTTTAATTTTTTAACTTTTCCATCTTATGGTGGTACAAAACGCTTCCCCCTGTTCAAACAAGTGAGGGGGTAAATAAAAATGTTTTGCAAATCAAGAAAATGGGTGTGCATTTTGACACCTCTTGTCCAAATGAATAGAGAGGTAAATATTAAAAAATATAAATTTTTCAAAAACACCCCCCCAAAAAAGCGTTCTCAGTTCTAACAAATGAAGGGGTAATAAAAAAATATTTGTCAGAGGGTTAATTTTTGCCCGTTTTCGTTGCCTACCAAGTGAGAGGGAAAATTTATTTGCAAATAGGGGGTGCAAAATGCCTCTCCCGGTTCAAACAAGTGAAAGGAGTTTTTACAATGCCGAGATTATCAAAGAAAGCAAAGCAAGAATGGGATTTTTTCATAAATCCCGAAACAGGCAGACGAATATACAACAGCCTTTGTCTTAAATGCAAAAACAAATGCAAGCAGAGCCACAAGACAATCGTTGTTTTCTGCCCGAAGTACAAATCCAAAAGAGGTGCAAAAAGCGTTAAAAATTGCCGTGAATATGATGACAGCGGTTAATTTGATGTAGAGATACTTGTTTTCAATAAATATCCGATACAAAAGAAAAAATTACCGATTTTGGCACCAAATCAATACAGAAACAGAGGTGATACAGTGAACAAATATTTCAAAACATCGGACGCCAAAAATTTTGCTTTCTACAAAGTACCGAAAGCGTTATTTGAAGAAAAGTACAAATCGGTTTCAACCGATGCAAAAATGCTGTACGGACTTTTGCTTGACCGAATGTATTTGTCCGTCAAAAACGGCTGGATAGATAAACAAGGCAGAGTATATCAATATTTCACAATAAAATCCGCTCAGGAAAAACTGCATTTCGGTCACGAAAAGATATGCAAGTTATTCTTCGAGCTTGAAGTCGCAGATTTGATTATTCGCAAAAGACAAGGTCAGGGGAAGCCGAGCATTATCTATCTGAAACAATTCTGATTTTCGGTTTTCTTAATTTCCGAATAACGGAAGGTAATAAGACTTAGAAGATTAAGACTGTTACCGGCCGAGAAAAGAATATATATGGAGGTTAAAATGATAAAAAACATAAGCATAGATTTACTTGTTCCTTTTGAAAATCATCCGTTTAAGAAAAGAAACGGAATCGAACATCAAGAATTAACAGAAAGCATAAAAGAAAACGGATTGCTTGAACCGATAATAGTTCGTTCTTTTCCGGCGGGTAAATATGAAATTATCAGCGGACACAGACGAGTTGAGGCGTGCAAGGAACTCGGGATAACAAGCGTACCCGCAATAATCGAAGAACTCACAAAAGACGAGGCGATTGTGCAAATGGTGGATTCAAACATACACCGTGAACATATTTTACCAAGCGAAAAAGCTTTTGCATACAAAATGAAATCAGAAGCTTTGAAGCATCAAGGGAAAACTTCGTGCCAACTTGGCACAAAGTTAAGAACAGATGAAAAGATTGCAGAAACCGTCGATGACAGTGCAAGACAAATACAGCGATATATCCGCCTGACACACTTAATACCCGAATTGCTTAAACTTGTTGACGAAGAAAGGATAGCCTTTACTCCTGCGGTGGAAATTTCATATCTGTCGGAATGTGAACAGCAAATATTGCTTGAACAAATCGAATTTACCGACGCTACACCGTCATTATCGCAGGCACAGCGATTAAGAAAGTTCAGTAAAGACGGCAACTTTTTCGTCGATACGGTTTTCGCCGTTCTCAATGAAGAAAAGCCAAATCAAAAAGAGCAAGTTAGATTTATGGAAGAGGATATACGCAAATATTTCCCGAAAAGCTACACCAAATCCGATATGCAAAAGACAATCATTTCCCTGCTTGAAAAATGGCAGAAACAAAGAGAAAGAAACAGGAGGGACGAAAGATGACAGATAAAAACAAATCAATATATGCACCGTATTTTGAAAAGAATGATGAACTGTTCTTTATGAAAATAGGCAACACAACTTATGAAGTCAGTACACATTTTAATCCTAACGGCAGAGAAAATGTGCTTCAACAATTTGAAGATTTACTTACAGAATTAAAGATAGCATAAGTTTGCACAATCGACACTGCGGCATTGCAAGTGTACAATACCTATACATTGCAATGCCCTGTTGTCACAGAAAGGAGCAGATAATTTATGGCAACAAACAAAAATATACAAGGACAAGAAGAAAAAATCACCGCTCTGTATTGCCGCTTATCTCAAGACGACAATTTAGAGGGTGAGAGTAATTCAATATCAAATCAAAAGGAAATTCTTATGACTTATGCAAAGAAAAACGGATATTTACATCCGCAATTCTTTGTCGATGACGGTATCAGCGGAACAACATTTAACCGTCCCGGTTTTCAGGAAATGGAAAGCCTTATTGAAGCAGGTAAGGTATCAACCGTAATTGTAAAAGACTTATCCCGTTTTGGCAGAGAGCATTTACTTTGCGGTCATTATACGGAAATTGTCTATCCGACCTTAGGTGTCAACTTCATAGCCATACAGGAAAATGTTGATACCACGAAAGGCATGGGAACGGAAATGATGCCGTTTCATAACATTTTTAACGAATGGTATGCTGCACAAACTTCAAAGAAAATCCGTGCCGTTAATGAAATGAAAGCCTCAAAGGGTATGAGGATTTCTTCAACAGTGCCTTATGGTTACAAGAAAATTGAAGGTAACAAGGAGCAATGGTACATAGATGATCCTGCGGCTGAAATTGTTAGAAAGATATTTAATCTTTGCATTTCGGGTAAAGGTCCGTCGCAAATTGCAAGACAACTTGAAGCCGAAAAAGTGCTTACGCCGACAGCATATTTCAATTCCGTAGGTAAGAAAACAAGCAATCCTATGCCTATTAATATCTATCATTGGAGAGAAAATTCTATTGTTCATATTCTTGAAAACAGACAATATACCGGCTGTACTGTAAACGGCAAAAGTACAACAGTCAGTTATAAAGTGCATAAGAAAATTGAGAAATTACAAGAGGATTATCAGATTATTCCAAACACACAAGAAGCAATTATCAGTGAAAACACTTGGCTGAGAGTGCAAGAACTCAGGAAGAATAAAAGGCGAAATACCGCAACAGGAAGAAGGAGTTTGTTCTCAGGTTTAGTATATTGTGCCGATTGCGGTTCTAAACTTCACTTTTGTGCTTCTAAAAGCTTAAAGAAAAATCAAGAGTTTTGGAGGTGTTCTTCCTACAAAGACGGTCGTGGTACTTGCACAATTCACTTTATACGAGATGTTGTACTTGAAGCAATCGTTAAAGAAGCCATATCCGAACTTGCGGATTTTGTTCGTTGCTACAACAGTGCATTTCTTTATCTTATCTCCGAAAAGAAAGGTGCAGAATCTATAAATCGAGAAAAATCTTTGCGAGCCAAAACCGAAAGTGCAAAGCAAAGAATATCCGATTTGGACAAACTATTTTCAAGAATTTATGAGGATAATATTCTCGGTAAGTTATCCGATGAGCGTTATTCCCGTATGGCAAATGAATACGAAGCTGAGCAAAAGCGACTTATATCAGAGGTTGAGGAAAATGAAAAAGTTCTCATTGAACTTCAAAAGCAAACTGTCGATATGAAGATGCTTTATCAGGGACTTATGGAATTTACAGAGATGAAACAACTTACTCCAACCGTTGTAAACAAACTTATTGAGCGTATAGAAATTCACAACAATGAGAAAAAGCATTCTCACAACAATGTTAAAGTGGATATTTACTTTACGGCAGCCGGATTATTTGACATTCCGACAGAGCAACAGATTATTGATACAATGGAAAGAGCAAAACAGAAAAAAGCGGAGAAATCCGCTTAAATAAAGGAAAAGGTGTAACCCCCTTTATCGGGATTACACCATAATTCCTTAAATACTGCCTTATTAGCCCGTGGCTAAAGTCCGGGGCTTTGCGCTGCCGCGAAGGGCGCGCCCTTCGCGGCTATACGCATATTATCAGTGGCAATGTTCGCAGGAGCACTCTTCATGCTCATGCTCGCAGCCGCAGTCGTCGTGGTCGTGATCCTCGCAGCCGCATCCGCAGCCGCAGGAGGAGCAGGAGCCGCCGCAGGAATGACGCTGCTCAAGCCGATTGATAAGGAAGGGGGTGACCGCCTCCATTTCTTCATCGGTAGGCATGGTGAAATCGGCGATCTCGCCGTCCTGAATCACCGGCTTCATGATATACATTGCCGGCTCTTCATCCTCGCCCAGGTTCTCCTCGGGAGTAACAAAAAGGGCATAATGATCGTCATTGAAGTCAAAAGCGTCTATCATGGCAAGAGGCAGCTCGTTGCCGTTTTCGTCCTTGAAATACATTATCTGATTGTCCTGCATTGTGGTTATCCTTTCATAACGGCTTCCCGCCGAAATATTCATTATTGCTTATATTATAACCGCATTTACCGCTTTTGCGCAACTTTTTGGAGCGATTTTATTCTTGTTTTACATACGGTTAACATTTTGCCGCCGTTATCTGCCCAAAAGCGGCGCTGCGTGCGCTATTTTTTATCCGCAGTGCTGCCCGCTGCGCCGTCTTTTTCCTCCGCGGCACATGTGCAGGCCTGCGCGCATTCCTCCGCCTGCCCGGTTTGACCGTTTTGCTCAGGCGTCCGCCGCAGCGCTGCGGGCAGATGCTCCCGTACCGATCTTGTAAGCAGGGCAAGGCCCCTAAGTATGAGCCGGCGGGTCTCTGGGTCGGTCTGCTTGAAGGTGCGCAGTATTTTCATAACGCTCTTGCGGCCGGAAAGCTCGGAGAGCGTAACCGCATCCGAGGAGGACAGCACCATATAGCAGGTGTCAAAAAAGCTTTTTCGCTCCTCAATATCCATGCCGGATATCCAGTCGTTAAGCATATTTCCCACAAATTCAAGGTTCAGCGATTCCGCCCGCTCCATCTCTCCCGGAGGGACCACGCGCCAGGAATAAAGATCGTGCTGGCGCAGACCGCGCTCGTCCGACATCACCGCCACCGACTTTTCCCCCGCCGCAAGCAGCCGCCCTATAACCGAGGACTGCGGCACGAATTTATGTATTCTCGGGGCTATTTCAAGATATTGCGCATCGGCGGTTATTTCCTTAATAAAGCCCGGCCCGTCAAAATCATATACGCTGTCTATACGGTTTTTAAGCCGTTTTCCGCTGAAGGCCGCCGCATAAACCGCAAGGTTTCCGCCCTTGGAGTGCCCTGCGCATACAAGCCTGTGACCGGGCAGCGCCGCCGCCTTCAGGTAGTGCACCGCCTCAAGCTGAGAGGGCACGCGGCAGAAGCTCATATTGAAATCCTCTTTCCAGCCGACGAGCGTGCCGTCAGTGCCACGGAACGCAACATATAGGCCGAAATCGGCACCCAAATCGAAGGTCATCGCAGCGAATTGCTGTTGCTCGCTCTCATCCAAACGTTCGGCATACTCCCCCACCCGCAATCCGCGGAATCGCGGCGATTCGCAAACCGCACGCAGCAGTGAAAGCCGATAATCGTTCATTTCAGAGGAATTCGAAACAAACATCCCATCGTAGCTTTCGGCGCGCAGCAATTCACGAATCGGCACGGTCGCCACCGACTTGGCTTCGCCGAATGCTGGAACCAAACCCAGCAATCGCATGTAGGAAAGCTCGGAAAGCACCAAGGAATCGACATTGCTGAACGCCAATTCGCCGAACCCGCGGAACTCTCGGCGCACATAATCCACAACATTGCCCATGCCTCAACTTTAGCCCGTTCGCGGCTCCGACCACATGTCACCACGCGCATTGCCCCACATGTTCTCGCACGTACCCCGTACACCCACGCTCAAACCAACTCAGCCACGCACTGTAGGATATGTGCGAACACGCATCACAGGCGCAGCGAACGCAAGTCGAATGCACCAGTAATGCATGCAACAGACTTATGAAGGGACGCTCCAGAACACCATGGAACCGATTGAAATCGCTGTGGATTGGCTGAAAACCAATTCCGGAAAAATCATTCTGCTCATTGTCGTCGCACTGCTTGCGGCCGTTATCGACAAGGCGCTTACCCGAATCGTGAGCAAAGTGTTGGACCGTTCGCAAGTGCCGAACGCTTCGATTTTCATCAATATTCTGCGTGCAGTGGTGTGGACGTTGGCTGTGGGCACTGTACTGCAGCCGGTGTTCGGCATTAATCCGACCACGATTTTCACCGCGCTCGGTATTGGCGGCCTTGCGGTGTCACTCGGTATGAAAGATACGATCGCGAACATCATCGGCGGTTTCGGTCTGATGCTTGGCCGTGTAATCCAGCCGGGCGATCTGGTGAATGTGGCGGGCACCGACGGCGTGGTCGAAGACATCAACTGGCGTCAGACCGTGGTGCGCGAGCGCAATGGCAACGTCAAGATTATTCCGAATTCGATCCTGAACACCACGTCACTGGAAAAACTCAATCCGTCCAATGAGATGCTGGTTCGCGTGCCGTTCACCGCCAAGGCCGGTACCGACATCGACGAGATGACCCGTCAGGTGGTTCAGGCCGTGCAGCGCGACACCGCCGATTTGGCCGATCCGCGCTTCCCCCCGAAAGTGAGACTGACCGGCTACTCCCCTTACGGCATCAATGTCGAAGTGTGCGCGTACGCCAAGCCGGGATCGTTGCTTCCCGACATGATCAACGCCGTGGCACGTTCCATCGCCAATGCTGATTTTCTTGAGAATCGCGCCATCAACAAGGAATCGTAATCTCCTTGTGAACACAAGAAATCGCGATTGACCCATGTATAAAAAGTGCCGCATGTAGTATTCCACATGCGGCACTTTTTTATACTGAAATTATTACATCATTAGATTGATTGCCGTAATAATAACCGTCACTACAATGTAAGTAATTACACCGACGTTCAGTATTGACGTGCTCATGCGAACGCCGCGAGGCAGTTCTTCCGGTGCGGTATAGAATACAAGATTCTTACGTTCACGAATAAGCAGCACCACACCCGCAATGATCAGACCGCAATACAGCAGCATATAGATGCCGAATATCATCATTCCCGTCGCATTCTGGCCCATCCACTGCATCATGGCTGTTCCGTCGCCGTTTTCCGCACTGGTCAGCACGTTCATCAGACTGTCGATGTCAATGTTCGTCATCACCCATGGCGCGGCCACGCCGCCCATGAAGTTGACGAACATGTGCATGACCACCGAATAACGCAGTTTGCTGGTACGCACGTACACGTAGCCGAACACAAGACCCAATGCGAATGCGTAGAAGAACTGAAACAGGTTCATGTGCACCAGGCCAAAGAACAGCGCGGAGAACACGATCGCGGTTTTTTCGCCGTATTTGCGCGTGCGGCTGATGAGTTCCTTGCGGAAGATCCATTCTTCGAACAACGGTCCGAGAATCACGAGGAACACCACGTTCCACACGTCGAATTGCATGGCCAGATCACTTACCGAATTGCTGGCGTTACCTCCGGAAAGCAGCGACGCCAGCATATTGCCGATGAGACTGCCCACATACATGAGCGGGAAGCACATGACCAGCAGTTTGAAGAATTGGCCCGGCTTCATGTCGAACTTGCGTGTTTCAATGACCGAAGATTTGCCCATGATCAGTACCGCGAGCGGCATGGCCACGAGATACAAAGGGGCATCCGACGCCACATACACCGCCCAATTCGGCAGATTCGTGGCGTGCAGTACCTGATAGAGCACGCCGGAAAGCACCATCGCAAGCGCATACCAGATCACCACCATCAGGCACATGCCTGCACCGATGCGGGAGAACACGCTTTTCACGCGCCTAAGCCAAAGTTCATAAGGATTGACTTGCGGCTGCGGATACTGCGGTTGTTGCGGATATTGCTGATATTGGGATGGCTGTTGCGGATTCTGCTGCGGATTCTGCTGTTGCGGCCGCTGCGGATATTGTGGGTACTGCGGAAACGTCATATTTGCCTTTGCGACGACGTGCACGGGGTGCATATACGAAAATGCTGATATTCAGCACCTTAATACAGGAATGCTGAATATCAGCTTACAATCTCATGAGCGTCGTCATGGGCGTCCGCAGCGAAACAGCTCATACGGCGAGCGCGGCGATTGGACGCGGAGCCACCACCACTTCGGCTCCAACCGTCAGGCCGGCAGGAAGCTCATTGGCTGGCAGCTGCACGGTGACGGGCAGGTGGCCCGCACCTGCGGCAACCGTCAAGTCAACGCGGACGAGCGCGCCGAGGAAGTGCACCATGTCGACGCGACCACGCTCGCCTACCATGTTGCCATCGTTTGCGGCCAGAGTAATCACAAGGTTTTCCGGTCGCACGAGCACGGTGGAGGCGTCGCGCTTGGAGGCTTCGAGCAGCGGCACACGCTGACCGAACACCACGGCTTCCTCACCATTCGTGATGCCGGGGAGCCGGTTAGTCAGGCCAATGAAGGTGGCTACGTATTCGCTGGCCGGACGGCGGTACAGCGTCTGCGGGTCGGCGATCTGTTCGATACATCCGTGGTTCATCACGCCGATGCGGTCGGCAACGGCGAGCGCTTCTTCCTGATCGTGGGTCACGAACACGGTGGTGGTGCCGGCTTTGAGCTGGATGCGTCGGATTTCGTCGCGCAGCTGCACACGAACTTTGGCGTCAAGTGCGGAAAGCGGCTCGTCGAGCAGGAGTACGCGGGGGTTCACGGCCAGTGCGCGGGCGAGCGCCACACGCTGCTGCTGACCGCCAGACATCTGCTGCGTGTATTTGCCGACCTGATCGGCAAGGCCTACAAGTTCCAGCTTCTCCATGGCCTGCTTACGTCGTTCCGTCTTGCCCATGCCGCGGATCTCCAAGCCGAATTCCACGTTCTGCAGAGCGGTCATGTGCGGGAACAGCGAGTACGCCTGGAACACCATGGCCATGTTTCGCTTGTTGGCGGGCACACCGGTCACATCTTGCCCGCCGACGAGAATCCGACCGGCCTGAATGTCTTCCAAGCCTGCGAGGGAGCGCAGCGCGGTGGATTTGCCGCAGCCGGAGCCGCCGAGCAGTACGACCATTTCACCAGGATTGATTTCTAGGTTGAAGTTGTCGAGCGCCTTGTTGGTGGCTCCTGGGTAGATTTTGTCTACATTAAGCATTTGCACGCCGCCGCCGCGTTCCGCGGAGTCGTTGAGGACTTCGCGTGCGGCTCGGGTTACGGTTTCGGCACTCAGATCGGCGTCTACGAACGCTTCCGAAGTGCGTGCGATGGTTGCTTTCTGATCAGCGAGAGTCATGATTCGTTGCTTTCTTTGGATTTACGCAGTGCGTCGGAAATAAGATCGAGGGCTACCAGCAGGATCACGCCGAACAGTAGTGCCAGCAGCGACATGGCGGTGGAGATTTGGGAGTTGGATTGACCAAGCTGGTAGAGCGCCACCTGCAGGTTCATGCGTCCAAGCAGCGATGCGACGGTGTATTCGCCCAGCACCACGGCGATGGAGATGAACGATGCGGAGAGGATCGACTGCCACAGGTTAGGGATGAGCACGCGGAAGAACACGCGCGGCCAAGAGGCTCCGAGCGAGCGGGATGCCTCGCACAGCGTTTTCACGTCAATGGAGTTGAGGCCCACGGCGAGCGCGCGGAATGCAAATGGCATCACCAGAATAACGTAAGCGAAGCACAGCCAGATCGGGTTGGTGTTGAGCACGTCGGCGCTGAGCCAACGGTAGATCGGTCCCAGGCCGACTACGAGCACGATGGCGGGGATGGTCAGCGGCAGGGTGGCCACCCATTCAATGGCGCGTTCCAACTGCTTGGAGCGAATGTGCACGATCACCATGGTGGGTACCATGAGCAGCAGCATGATGACCACGGTCACCACACACAATCCCATGGACGATCCAAGACCGCTCCACAATGTGGACAAGTCAGCACCAAGCGCACTGCCATCGCCGGTGAAAATCGCAATCCACGGATCCAAACTCCACTTGCCGGAAAGCGGGTGTCGAATGGTGAACACAAACATAGACACCAGTGGCACGAACAGAAACAGCAGCGTGAACGTGAGAATGATCGCCTTGATCACGCGCTGCTTGCGCACGCGGGCGGCACGCAGCTGCGGGGGCATTGTTTTAGTATGATTCACTGCCATTGTCCGGTCCTCTTTTCCACAGCGTGGCTCAGCATCATCACCAGAGCGACCACGATGATCATCGCGAAGGCGAGAACTTGCGCGAATCCCTGCTGATTCGGATCCATTTCGTTGCGCATGGCGCCCTGAATCATAAGCGGCACCAGAATCGAACGCTGTGAGAACAATGCGGCGGCTGTCGCATATGCGGAGAACGCACTGGCGAACAGCAGCAGCAATGCGGAAATGAAACGCGGAACCAGTATCGGCCCCGCAACGCGCGTCCAATACTGGAAGGTGTTGCCGCCGAGCGATTCGCAAGCCTCACGCCACTGCGGACGAATCGAATCGACCGCAGGCAGGAAGATGATGATCATCAGCGGAATCTGGAAGTAGCAGTAGACCGTGATTAGGCCAGGCAGGGAGCTCAACCAGTTCGGGTTGACGGTCAGTCCGGTCAGCTGGCGGATCAGCATGGTGCCGACGCCGTTGATGCCGATGGTGGCGATGAAGGCGAAAGCGAGCATCACGCCGCCGAACTGTGCAAGCACCGACGAAATGGCACTGATCATGCGGCGCAGCAGTCCGTTCGGTTTGCTGCCAATCACCAGCGCATACGAGGCGACCGCACCCACGACCGCGCCGATGAGTGCGGAGATCACGGAAACGAGAATGGAGGTGGCGAACGCGGCGATGGTGTTCGCTTCGAAGAGTTTACTGAAGTTATTGAGGGTAAATCCGCCATCGACGTTCTGGAATGCGCCGACAATCACGATAACGGTAGGCGCGAGCAGGAAGCAGGCGGTGTAGGCAAAGAACGGGATGGTCACGACGAATGTACCGATTTCGCGGCGATGCGTAGCGAAATCGGAGGTTGCGGAGGGGCCGTTTTCTCGCGTCCCTCGGGCTTCGCGTGCGTTACACCCGCCGATAACTCCCGCTTTGGGGGTGATTGCTGCAGTCATGGTTTCATGCATGCTTTCATACGATTGATATGCGGTGAGATTGCATAGGATTGTGGGATTGCGCTATTGCGCTGGAGACATGCTTCAAGGCCGGCTGTTGCGGCAGAAGACGTCGGGGAACTTGCTTCAGCCCGTCGTATCCGCCGGTCTACCGGCCTTGGATTACATTGTTTCCGATTGCGTTCCAGCGCTCGTTTGCATTGCTTACGAGCGGTTGCCAATCAGTTGCCGATGGTCTTGTCCCAGTTGTTCTGGAGCCATTCGGTGATGCGAGTGGAATCGTCGTTGGTATAGGTCACTGGATCGCCTTCGATGGTGATGGCGGTCTTCAGGGTGTTCTGGTCAACCGTGCCGTCTTCCTTCATGGAGTCGAGGAGCACCGGGTTGGCGCCACCCTTGAACCATTCGTTCTGAGCGTCGGCGGTGTACAGATATTCCTCCCACAGGCGTGCTGCGGCCGGGTGCGGAGCGTCCACATTGATGGCCTGGTTGTAGTAACTGACCACTTGGGCGTTCTTGAAGGTCTTGAACTTCCAGTTCACGCCCTTCTCCTTGAGGCTCTTCTGGTAGGAGGCCTGGTTGTAGCTCCAGTCCATCACCACGCCGGTCTGGCCGGAGTCGATGGTTCCGTCGGTCACGTCAACGGTGGTGAGGTTGCCAGCGTCCTTGAGCTTCTTGAAGTAGTCGAGACCCGGCTGCAGGTCGTTGATGTCACCACCTGCAAGCTGGTTGATCATGAGGTAGCCGTTGAATGCGGCGCCAGCTTCGGCAGGCTTGCCGTTCAGAGCCACGGTGCCGGCGAACTTCGGATCCATCAGATCATCGAGGCTGTTGATGTCGCCGTACTTGTCGGCGTTCCAACCGATCGACATGATGCCGGTGTAGTCGGCGTAATACTTGCCGTCGGCATCCTTCACGGACTCCGGGATCTTGTCCCAAGCCTGAACCTTGTAGGGGGCGAAGTTGTCGGTGCTGGTGGAGGCCACGGCCAAGCCAAGGTCGAACACGTCGGGAGCAGCGTCGGTGCCTTTGTTGGTCTTGGCTGCGTCCACTTCTTCCTTGGATGAGGCGTTCGGGTTCAGCTCGTTGATCTTAATGTTCGGATACTTCTTCTTGAAGCCGTTGATGACCTCGCCATAGTTGGACCAGTTGTGAGGAAGTGCGATGACGTTGAGCTGGCCTTCCTTTTCGGCGGCGGCAACCAGATCGTCCATCGTACCGAAATCAGCCAATGAAGTGGCCTTTGCGGACTTTTCATCAACCTTTACGACCTTGCCGGAAGTGGAATCAGCTGAGGAATCCGTGCTGTCCGATCCGCAGGCGGCCATGGAGAAAGCCAGAACGGCAGCAAGGGAGCCGGCAGCCAGTTTGCGCAGAGAAATCATGGAAATCAATATCTTTCTTATGCCTTGTTCATAACAACAAGAAAGAAGATAAGCCCTCAAATCAACGCGATACTGGCTTTACGGTAAATATGCAGTTTATTTTGAATCGAAAAAACTAAATTTTCCCAAACTGCAGGTAAATTGGCGAAATATGTCAACTGGCACCAACGCAATGTCAGCATTGATGCCAGTCTCATGCAAATCGAATCAGACTAAAGCGAGCCAATATAAATCGAGCCACCACACAATCGAAATCAGCGCAGCACGCCTTCGATCAGCGTGGTGATCAGGTCGGTGTAGCTCACGCCGGTCGCCTCCCATGCCTTGGGATACATGGAAATCGGGGTGAAGCCCGGCATGGTGTTGATTTCGTTGACCATCACTTCGCCATCGGCCGTCACGAAGGTGTCGACGCGGCTCAGGCCGGTGCCATCGACCGCGATGAACGCTTTTTTGGCGGTTTCGCGCACGCGGTTCAGAGTTTCTTCCGGCAGGCTTGCGGGCACTTCCACATGGCTTGCATCGGAATTCACGTACTTGCTGTCAAAATCATAGAACTGGTCGTCACCCTCGGCACGCTTGTCAAGCACGATTTCGCCCGGCCAGCTGGCCTGCGGAGCCTCGCCGGCCTTCGGGCAGAGCACAGCGCATTCGATTTCACGCGCGTCGATACCCTGTTCCACAAGCACACGCCAATCATGGTGGGACGCTTCGAACACGGCGGCGGCAAGCTCGGCCGCATCGCCCTCATGTTCGACCTTGGTCACGCCGAAGCTGGAACCGGCACGGGACGGCTTCACGAACAGCGGGTACTGCAATCCGGCCTGCTGAACCGCGACAAGCATCTCGTCCGCTTCGGCGGCAAATTCGGAAGCGGCATCATAATTACGCACATCCAACGTGATGCCGGGAGCCACGGGAATACCAGCCGCAGCCAGCAATACCTTCGTATAATGCTTGTCCATGCAGGCGGCGGAAGCGAGCACGCCGCAACCAACGTACGGCACGTTCATCATTTCGAACAGGCCCTGAATCGTGCCATCCTCACCGTACGGACCATGCAATACCGGAAGCACGGCGTCCACGTGACCAAGCGAAGTCAGCGTGCCGTCATCTTCACGAGCGAAGAAACCATCCTGGCCAAGCGCCACATCCAACACCACATCTTTGGAGGAATCCGTCTTCTCCACCACCGGTAGGCCTTCGCTCATGTTCCACTTGCGTGGATCCTCGCCGTCTACGATCCACTCGCCGTTCTTGGTGATTCCCACCTCAATGGCTTCGAACTTGTCAGTATCCAACGCGCGCAGCACGCCCGCCGCAGAGATGCAGGAAATCGAATGCTCGTCGGCTTTGCCGCCATACATCACCACAATGCGCTGTTTTGCCATCTTTGTCTTATGCTCCATAAGTTGGTCCGTTGAACGCACACGCGCCCAACACCGTCTGCCAATACTGTCTGTACTGTCTGTCTTCGCAATATCGCGCCGGTTCGCACTTCTGTTCGCCCGCGATACCACACATTCGCAATATCGCAGTTCAGTATACAAACCGCACCTGAAAGTGCGGTCTTATCTGCAATTGCGATGTTACGGAAAGCTTATTCTTCGCTGATGCTTTCGCCGAAAAGTTCGGACAGCATTTGCGCGCAGGAGATGCCGTCGGAAAGCACGTGGCTCATGGCAGTGGCAAGCGGCGTGGGCACGCCATACTGCTTGCCGAGCGCCACTACCGCATCGGCAGTCGGCACGCCTTCGGCCACGCCGTTGCTCACCTTGGTAGCTTCCTCAACGCTCAGACCCTTGCCCAGATTGGAACCGAACGTGTAGTTGCGGCTCAACGGGGATCCGCAGGTGGCGATCAGGTCACCTACGCCAGCCAAACCGGCGAACGTCTTCGGATCGGCGCCTGCCGCCTCGCCCAGGGCAGTCAGTTCGGCTAGGCCACGGGTTTCGATCATGGCGGCAGTGTTTTCGCCGTAGCCGGCGCCGCGGGCCATGCCTACGGCCAGCGCGACCACGTTCTTCAGCGATCCGCACATTTCCAAGCCGATCACGTCGCGGGTTACGAACGCACGGAAATAATCGGTGGTGCAGGCAGCTGCGATCTTGCGCGCATTGTCGAGATTTTCGCAGGCGACCACGGTCGCGGCCGGCTCACGGTCGGCGATCTGCTTACTCAGGTTCGGTCCGGAAATCGCGGCGAAACGGTCGGCCGGCAGGTCGAGAGTTTCCATGACGACTTCATCCATGCGCTTGTCGGTGGTGCGTTCTATGCCTTTCATCAGCGAGGCGACGAGTGCGGTTTCGGGAATCAGGCCCTTGAATTCGGCGAGCGCCACACGGGCGAACTGTGCGGCAATGGCCACGATCACAATGTCGGCGTTGGCCACGGCTTCGGCACGGTCGCCGGTGGCGGTCATGTTGCTTGGCAGCACTTTCACGCTAGGCAGGCGAACACCATTATGATGGTGGTCGCGAATGCCTTCCACAATCTCCGGCTCGATGGCCCACATGGTCACATTGTTGCCTGCGTCGGCAAGCACCTGACCGAAAGCGGTTCCCCAAGCTCCTGCGCCCAGTACCGTCACGTTCGTCATATTTGCTCCTTGCATCGCTCCGGGCATCATTCATAGCCGGAGTCTTGGCTCAAAAATTGCTTTTCCTATGCTACCGCCGGCTGCGCACACCGCGATGCATACTGCAATACGCGTCACACGTACTCGCAATCAGCTGGCAGTATTTCGATTACTGCATTTCAGCAATCACGTGTTCGGCCTTTTTCGATTCAGTCCTTCACTCGACTCATCGTGCGATAATCCCAATATCCGTCTGGGGCTTGTTCGCCACGGATTTCGGCCATGACTTCGGTCATGCGCACGCGGATGCGTCGGGTGAGTTCGTTGGCGAGATCTTCCGGTACTTCCTCCCCCCAGGAATCGCAATCGGCGAGCAGATCCGCATAATCAAGCGCCTCGTCGTAGCACATGACCACGTTCTTGCGCGGCCACGGCCACCAATGGTTGATGCTTGCCGCACCCCACGTTACCGCGCAGTACAACGGTATCTGGTAGCCGAGTCGGCGCGAGGATTCGAGGGCGATTACACCCACGCCGTTTTTCATGCTCATCGGCCACTTCTGCGGGTCGCGCGTCACCGTGCCTTCCGGCCATACGGTTAAGGGCCGGCCGGAGGTGAGGATTTCGATGGAGGTTTCCTCAATGGCTTTGGCTTTGCCGGAACGACGCTGCACCGGTTGCATGCCGACCAGCTGAAACCATTTGCCGATCAGCGGCCACGAGGCCATTTCGGCTTTGGCCATATAACGCGGGCGGCGGCCTTGGTGGAATATGGAGATCATGGGCACGAACACGTCGAACATGGTGACGTGCGTGGCCGCGGTGATGAACGGACCGGTTTCCGGCACATGTTCGATGCCCCACGCCTTGAGTTTGGTGCGATTGCGGAATACGATGTCGCATCCGGTGAGCAGACGGTGGGTCGCTTTTGGATTCTGCGCTTCGATTTCCGCGGTGTTGGCTTTGCGTGGGCCGGTCGGGAAATCATGGGTCGGGTCTACAAGATGATGCTTCTGCGCGAGTTTTGCGACTTGCTCGTCGCTCAGCGGCTTCACTGCAGAGCGCGGCGACGGTTTTCCTTTAGATGCCATGGTCTCCATTGTGCCACCGGCCGCCGATACGCATGGAACCGTATCGGCATCAGTTTTCGTTCATAGCATCAAGCCGATACTGCAGCTCGTCGATCTTCTCCTTTCATTGCCTTCTGCCCCATTTTCTTATCAAATGATGCAGAAAAAAAACATGAGGCAGCAAGATCAAACCACAGAAAGACTTCGCACATCCACAGCAATCGCCGGAAAAAACAAAACCGGCACCCGCGTGAAGCGAGTGCCGGTGAAAGGCGGTATAGACGTTCGACACGACCGTTCAATCGCAAATCATCAGCCACGACTGGTCAGTTGCAACCAATCCTGACCGATCACGGCGAATCAGTCGAAATCTGCGCCGAGAGCTTCGAGCTTGCCGCGGAAGTCGGCGTAACCACGGTCGATCAGGGAAATACCCTGCACATTGGATGGCCCCTTGGCGGCGAGCGCCGCAATCAGGTGGCTGAAACCGCCGCGCAGATCCGGCACATCAATATCGCGGCCGGCCAGCGGGGTCGGTCCGAAAATAACCGCGGAATGCTTGTAATTGCGCTGCTGGAAACGGCATGGCAGCGATCCGAGGCATTCGCGATACAGCTGAATCGTGGCGCCCATCTGCACCAGTGGCTTGGTGAAACCGAAACGGTTCTCATACACCGTTTCGTGCACGATCGACAGGCCCTTCGCCTGCGTCAACGCCACCACCAGCGGCTGCTGCCAGTCGGTCATGAAGCCCGGATGCACGTCCGTTTCAATCGCGACCGGCTTCAAATCGCCACCCGGATGCCAGAAACGGATGCCGTTATCGGTGATATCGAACTCACCACCGATCTTGCGGAACACGTTCAGGAACGTCATCATTTCAGGCTGCGTGGCACCTTTGACGAAAATGTCGCCATGCGTGGCCAATGCCGCGGAAGCCCAGGAAGCGGCCTCGATGCGGTCGGTCAGCGAAGTGTGTGTGTAGCCCTTCAGTTCCTTCACGCCCTCGATGCGGAACGTACGATCCACATCCACGGAAATAATCGCGCCCATCTTTTGCAGCACGCACACCAAATCCATGATTTCCGGTTCGGTGGCAGCGCCGGAAAGCTCCGTTTTGCCTTCCGCAAGCACTGCGGCAAGCAGCGTCTGCTCGGTAGCGCCCACGGACGGGTACGGCAGATGGATCTTCGCGCCATGCAGGCCGTTCGGCGCGGTGATATGAATGCCGTCCTTATGTTCCTTATCGACGTTGGCGCCCAACTTGCGCAACGTTTCCAGATGGAAATCGATCGGACGACCGCCGATATTGCACCCGCCGAGAGCCGGAATGAACGCCTCGCCCAAGCGATGCAGCAGCGGCCCGGAGAACAGGATCGGAATGCGCGACGAGCCGGACAGCGTATCCACGTCGGCCACATCAGCAAGCTGCACATTCGTGGCGTCGATTGTGACCACGCCGTGATCGCCGTCCACCGTAACGTCCACGCCATGCAGACGCAGCAAGTCGGAGACCACATGCACGTCGCGAATCTCCGGAACATTCTTCAACACGGACGTGCCCGGGGCAAGCAGCGCCGCCACCATGGCCTTGCTCACGAAGTTCTTCGCGCCACGCACCTTGATGGTGCCGTTCAGCGGCTTGCCACCTTCGACGTGCAGAATGTCGTTGTTATTGTCAGACACGCTCAACCTCTTTCGACCCGCTATCGGATCAAATTTAAAGAAACACTGCCTTTCAGTTTGCCATAAGGCATGTAGCATATTCGCGGAAAACGGAATTCAGCGCAGTGTCTCCTTAATTTCGCGCGCGAGATTCGCGTCCCACATGGCACCCGTGGCACTCATCACCGCGTTCGCACCAGCCTCACGGTACGCCTTGTAATCTTCCGGACGAATCACACCGCCTACACCGACGATCGCAAAATCAAGCCCCAGCTTCTCACGAATCGCACTCAAACGACCGACCATATCGAGACCTGCGCCACGAATCGCATTGCCGCACACGCCAGAACGGTCACGGCCCGCGCCAGGCAACGCCTGATTGCCGTTCGCATCCACCAGTTTCGCGGAAATCGTGTTGATCGTAGAGAAGCCCTGCACCGCGCCATGGCCTACAGTTTCCTTCACCATGATCTCCAAATCGGTATCATTCGGAATGTATGCGAGCTTCACGATCAGCGGACGATCGCCGATTTCGTTCTTCACCGCTTCCGTAATCTCGCCAACCAAATGCGGATCATGGCACAGCAGACGATTATGCCCCTCATTCGGGCAACTGGTGTTCATTTCCATCAGACCAGCGCCAGTTTCGGTTACCAAATGCGCGGTGGTGACATGATCGGCAATGTACGCCTCGCGATCCATGCCTTCAACGCGGGATCCCTGAAAGCTCGGCACCAACAGCTGGCCATCGCCGGCCGCCGCAATCGCCTTTTGCATATCCGGCTGCCACTCGTCCGGATCACGGGAGGGAACGCCAAAACTGTTGGAAATCGAAATCGGAAGCTCATAGCGGGTGTCGGCAAGCACACCCTCGTCAAGTTCGGCACTGCCGGGAACCAGCGAACCGTCAGCATTCCTCGGATGCACGGCAAGCACGTTCGGGAACGCATTGCAACCCCATGCGCGGGAGCGAACCGTCTTATACACGGCCAAATCGAAGCCCATGCGGAAGGCAGCCGTGGTGAAACGCTCGTTCAGCAGCGGGCCTGCCGGAATGCCAAACGGCAGGTTCACACGGAAGCCAAGGAATTCCTCAGCCTGATCGAACGGCTGGGACTGAGTGGACTGCTCGGAAGCATCGGCATCGGCATCGCTCTTCAATACTTCAGCGAATGCGCCGAACGGCCCCTGCAGATAGTTGTCTTCATACGTGCGATTGACGTCATAAAACGGCGCGAAACCTTGGCTCATAGTGTTCTCCGAAGTTGTTCTCATGTCATGTTGGATGTGCGATGTGAACGCGCGGGATGTTGTATCCACTGTAACGCGTCATAATCCCCAAACGCCCGACTTGTCTCACTTAAACAGCTTCTCACAGATCGTTTCGGACTGTTCAGACCAAGCCAGCTCAACGAATCAGGACTTTCCGCGAACCGTCTCGCCCGGTAAGGCGGTACTTGCGTCCGCGGCCAACGCCTATTGGCTCGATGACGCCGTCATCCACCATTGAAGCTAATATCTCCCGAGTCCTGGTAAGGCCAAGACCCAGCACTGTGGCCAGATACGATGTGGGCTGTGGCCCGCCAACCGTCAGTGCATAAGTGATTTTCTCCAACTGGCTTTGCGGTCTAATTACATCGCCAAAATCGGCATTACACGACGTCAAAGCTTCATCAGACGCAGCAATCATATCTTCCAGTCGTCCGTTTTCATAGGTACCACCCCTATGGGCCGCACCGGAACCGTTTTCCGGACTTAGCGCCGTATCGGAAGGCGCTGTGTCAACAGAATATCCACCCATGCAACCTTCCGCGCTTCCGGCAAACTTACGTGGATACAACGTAAGCTGCACACGATCCGGATTGTCAAACACCTCCAATTTCGGCTCGGCAGTTCCTGCGAACAGACTGCCTTCACGCATCACATCAAAGCCACTGCCAGCCTTCTCGCCAATGCCAATCAGATTGAACATCTTCATCAACGTAGGATTACGCGTATCCGAAATGCCACCCTGTACCACCTCGTCAACGGAAAGGCGCAATCCACCAGGATTCGACAGCACGATCCTGTCGTAATACTGAATGATCACCGTACCCCGACGAACGAAATAATCAGCATGGACAAGCGCATTGGTAACAGCCTCACGAACGGCTTTGTCCATCGGATTGTCATCGATTCTATGTAAATCGGCACCAAGCCGAAATGGATGAGCGACAGCGGACCGCAGGCGGTTGACCACCCTTCCCCAAAAATCATACAGATTCCCCGACCAAGTGCCATCCTCCGAGGTGAAACGGTCATCCCACCGGTCCCGATCGCCCATAATCTCACGATAATCCAAGAAATAATAGGGGAATTCGGATGTGATCCGCCACGCCTCACCAAACATCAACAATCCAGCCCTAGTGGGACGGACTTGCGAACCATCAAGCCGCAACGCCTCAATACGAAGCAGAAAATCCTCATCAGACAACCCGACCCATGGATGGTCAGAACGCCTGCTCTTAAACTGCCGACGATACGACGCAACACTATCGGCGTTCAGCGCATCAACGCCCATATCTTCGACAATTGCCCTATCCAAAGGAAGCAAATCACTATCCCGAAGCATGGCATGGACCGTTTCCCCATCACACAGATAATCGCCATCACCATTGCGCCGATATGAACCCTTCATCGGATTCGACCCCACGTATACGGGAAGATGTTCCCTTGCCGCGCGCGGAATATCAATGGAAATGACGTCACCCTGCGAAGTATGGCGAATCACCACATCGTTATCGCTCAGCACGACGGCACTGACCTTCGAAGAATCATGCACCGTATTCCAAAAATCCTGCACCATTTTCCGAGCGTCATCGACTCCAGTGATATACAACGAATGGTCTTCATGCTCGGACACGCCAAGCAGAATCAACCCACCTTCGGTGTTGGCAAAAGAACTATATGTTTCCCACAAACTGTGCGGCAACCCACCTTTGGCGCGCTTCGCTTCCAAACGGTTACCTTCACGCATCCGAGGAACCTCTCGGGACCACCAGGCATCGTCATGTTCATTACCGTTCATCGCCATCATCACCTTACATACCACGCGATTTACACTCATTTTGCCGCCGCTTTGCCGTCGTAATACGATTTTACCACCGCTTTTCACGCGCTTTGCCACCGCTTTGTGGAATTTGCTATTGACGGAAAGACGATGATGGCGAGCAAAAAGCCCGGCTTGGTTGCCGGGCTTAAAGAATGATAGCCAATGATGCGGTAGGCTGCAGTCGCGATCAGCCAACAGGCCTGTCCCGCAATTACGGATCGCGCTGCGCGCGGACTCAATGCTCCCTCGTTTCGGCTGTCGTCGAAACTAGGGCAAGGCCCTGCTGGCAGTGCACTGCAATGCCAGCCGCCGGACGCGGCTAGATAATGCCGCGATCGGCAAGCGGGCCCTGCCAATCCGGGTATTCACCTTCGCGCGCAGAAGCGATCGTCTGCTCCGGCTCGCACTTGACCGGCAGCGTCTTCGGCTTGAACGGGAACTTTTCGGCACGCATCTTTTCGTATGCCACGATATCGTCTTCATACTGCAACGTCAGATCGATGTCGTCGTAGCCGTTCATCAAACGCCAACGAGTGTAGTCGTTTACCTCGAATGGCAGCGTCACATCGCCGCACGTCACCGTGCGATCCTCTAGGCTCACGGTCATTTCACGGCCCGGCTCCTCGTCGAGCAGCTTCCACAGCAGCTCAACGGATTCCTGCGGCATAATCGCAGCCAGCACGCCGTTCTTCGCGGTGTTGCCGTAGAAGATGTCAGCGAAACGAGACGAAATCACCACGCGGAAACCGTAATCGTGCAGCGCCCACACGGCATGTTCACGCGAAGAGCCGATGCCGAAATCCGGTCCGGCAACGAGAATCTTGCCCTTCTTGTATTCCGGCTGGTTAAGTACGAATTCCGGATCGCGACGCCATGCATAGAACAGCGCGTCGTCAAAACCGGACTTCTGCACGCGCTTCAAAAACACGGCGGGAATAATCTGGTCGGTATCGACGTTGGAGCGGCGAAGCGGTACGGCCACGCCGGTAAGAGCAGTCAGTTTTTCCATTTCAACATTTCTTTCGATTTACGATTCACAGGATGCCGGAAATCCAAGATTTTCCGAGGATTTCCAAGAATTCACAGGTCGGCCGGAGACGAGATGGTACCGCGGATGGCGGTTGCTGCGGCGACTGCCGGCGACGCCAAGTGCGTGCGCGACCCCTTGCCCTGACGGCCTTCGAAGTTGCGGTTCGACGTGGAAATGGAACGTTCGCGGGCCACCATCTTGTCGGGGTTCATGCCCAAGCACATGGAGCAGCCGGCGTTACGCCATTCGGCACCGAAGTCCTTGAATATCTTGTCGAGTCCTTCCTTTTCCGCCTGCAGACGCACACGCGAGGAGGCCGGCACCACGAGCACGCGGTGAATGTTTTCGGCCTTGTGATGCCCCTTCATAATGGAGGCGGCCACGCGCAGATCCTCAAGACGTCCGTTGGTGCAGGAGCCGATGAACACGGTATCCACGGAAATGTCTTTGATGGGCGTACCCGGAGTCAAACCCATGTAGGCAATGGCACTCTCGGCCGCGGTGCGCTCGGTTTCGTCGTTGAACGAGGCCGGATCCGGCACCACGCCGGAGATCTTAATGCCCTGGCCCGGATTGGTTCCCCAAGTCACGTACGGTTCAAGGTCTTCAGCCTTGATGGTCACTTCCTTGTCGAACACGGCGTCATCGTCGGTTTTCAGCGTCTTCCAGTATTCGACGGCCTTGTCCCACATTTCACCTTCCGGCGCGTGCGGGCGGCCCTTCAGGTATTCGAATGTCACTTCGTCCGGCGCGATCATGCCGGCGCGGGCGCCTGCTTCGATCGACATGTTGCAGATGGTCATGCGTGCGTCCATCGACAGTTTCTTGATGGCTTCGCCGCGATATTCGATGACGTGCCCCTGGCCGCCACCGGTTCCGATCTTCGCGATAATCGCAAGAATAATGTCTTTTGCGGTGACGCCCTTCGGCAGCTCACCTTCGATATTCACGGCCATGGTCTTGAACGGCTTCAGGCTCAGGGTCTGCGTTGCCATAACATGCTCGACTTCGGAGGTGCCGATGCCAATGGCCATAGCGCCGAACGCGCCGTGCGTGGAGGTGTGCGAATCGCCGCACACGATCGTCATGCCCGGCTGCGTCAGGCCCAGCACCGGCGCGAACGCGTGCACCACACCCTGATCGGCGTCTCCCAGCGGGCACAGACGTACGCCGAAATCCTTGCAGTTCTTTTCGAGCGTGCTCAGCTGCAGCGCGGAGATCTTATCCGGATTCGGGCGGTCGATGTCGGCAGTCGGAGTGTTGTGATCTTCCGTTGCGATCAGCTGGTCAAGGTGACGCGGCTTGCGTCCGGCCAGTCGCAAGCCTTCGAACGCCTGCGGACTAGTGACTTCGTGCATGAGCATCAAATCAATGTACAGCAAGTCGGGAGCCCCATCACTACCCTTGCGCACCAAATGATCGGCCCAGACCTTCTCGGCCAATGTCGTTCCCATTGCGGGACCTCCTCGAATTTTTCCTCACTTTTTCCTCGCGAGTATTGCCAACCCGCATTGTTCGTGCTATAAGCCTATGTGTTTGAGCCCGGTTCGAACGCGTCTATGCCGGTATATGAGATACTTGCATGCAACACACACATCATGCATGCGTCGAGTTCACGTTAATTCACGCTAAAAACACGCGAAATGCGACATATCTCCCCGTATGCACCAACATAATCGTTGAGAATTCAGCATTTTCCCAACTTTTCTATTACTGAGTGAAGATTCGAAAATTTCTGCTTTACCGCAGCTCGACATTGCATACATTTTGCATTTCAATATGCGAGATGGCATAATCCCTCTTATGACTTCTTCGAATACAAGCACCGCCATGCCTGAACCGCAGTCGGATGAGACTGAGCTTCAAGCTGAGACCAACCACACGATGTCTTCTCAAAGCAACGAGATTCATTCCGGTGTGGGCGTGCTTGACAAGACCGTCAAAATCCTTGACGCGCTTGAATCCGGTCCGGCAACGCTCGGACAGCTGGTTTCCTCGACGGGCTTGGCCCGACCGACCGCGCATCGACTGGCGATTGCGTTGGAGCGTCACCGTTTTGTGTTGCGTGATCAGCATGGTCGTTTCGTGCTTGGCTCGCGTTTTGCGGAATTGGCCGCAGCCGCCGGCGAAGATCGTTTGCTGACCGCAGCCGCGCCGATTTTGCAGACTTTGCTGGATCGTACCGGCGAATCCGCGCAGATTTACCGCCGCCAGGGCGATATGCGCGTGTGCATCGCCGCTGTGGAGCGCGCATCCGGTTTGCGCGATTCCATTCCGGTTGGTGCAATGCTGTCAATGGAGGCCGGTTCCGCAGCCCAGATTCTGCTGGCTTGGGAGGATTCCGAACGCCTGCATCAGGGGTTGCGTCACGCCAAGTTCACCGCGGCCAAGCTTACCGCCGTGCGCAAGCGCGGTTGGGCCGAATCCGTGAACGAGCGCGATGAGGGCGTATGCTCGATTTCCGCGCCGATTCGCAATGCTTCCGGCCAAGTGATTGCCGCGATCTCGATTTCCGGCCCGGACGGTCGTATGGGGTCCAATCCCGGACGCCGTTACGCCCCGCTGGTCATGGCCGCTGGTAAATACCTGACTGACGCCTTGATTAAGGCTTCTTCCGGCCGCTGACAGGCGGTTACGATCTTACGACCGTATAGCTTCGCAAGCTTTTCGACCGTGCTTTGCAACGCATGCACGGCACGGTTTTTCGTTTGCGGTTTTCATTTGCCGCGATTGCCGTTTACTTGCGCATCCAAGACAGGAGTTTGCTCCACCAGGTTGGCCTATGCAGCAGGTCCACGCCTTCGGATTCGGGCTTCGACTCGCTGGTCATACCGTATGCGTACGCCTTGCCCGAGCTCGGCTTGCCCACCAATTCGCCGTATTCCAATAGCTGCGTGCGAGGCTCGTACGGATGTCGAATGTCGAACTCAATCAGACGTGCGGCCCTCTTCTGCGGCACCGGACCGTACGATCCGAAACCACTGGTGGGCGACGCGATCATCATCAGCCCGCCAATCACCTTCGGCAAAACCTTCGCCATTCGCGCATCAGCGGAATTCCGCGAAATCGGTACCGTTCCAACGAACGCATTACGGTGATCATGCCCCGCGGAAATCGCGAAATACCCACATTGCTCCAAAATCGCAAATTCGCCGCTATCGGTATCGGGGCAGCTGATGCCCTCTCCCAAATAACTGCCGGGAAGCGTTTTCTCCTCGTCCAAAACGTAGTGTTTTCCAGCGAAATTGCGGTAGCCTTCGATCGCGCGCGCCGCATTCGTCGCAGCCGGCTTCAACAGTTGGTAATACTGTTGCACCGGAAAATGCTGAAATACCATGCACGGCACTGCCTGTTCCTGCGATTTCGCGGTTTCGTGCGAAACTACCTGTTTCTGAGATTGCGTGGCCATCATTTCCGGCACTTCGGCAAGAAATCGCAACGCCTCCGCGGACGGGCTTCCATACCCGCCGGAACGTGCGTAATCGCCTGAATCCAGCAATACCAGACCAAGCACGGACGTCGTATGATCCACGTCGGAAACTGGCAACGCGAATGTGCCTGGCTCGCAGGCAAACACGCGTTGGCTTGGCAAATATTGCTCCGCCTGAAGTCGCGCAGAATCAGGATTCAGGCATCCGGGAAATTCCCTGCAAATGCTTTCGATTTCCGCATTGCCCAACCCGCACTGAAAATCATGATTACCGAAGGTCACCGCCCACGGAATGCCGCGGTCGGCAAGCGGGCGCACGAGCTGTTCGACGGTGGCGCGCACGGATGCACGGGTGCGTTCCAGCGCGGCTTCGAACCGTTCTGACGCTTCGGAAGACTTGGATGAGGCGGTCTCGCGTGTAGTTCCGGCAGAAGCGCTCCAGCGACGCTTGCGCGTGGTTTGCGCGTATGCGGGATCGTATCCTGCGATCTGATTGCCGGTGAAGATAACAATGTCCGGCCGTGTGGCATCCAGCGACGCTTCGATGAGTTTGACGGTGTCTTTGCTGACTTTCGGCCCGTCTTGGATGTCAGTAAGCTGCAGCACACGGAATTTGCCGGATTGGTGGAATTGCAGTCGCCCCAGTCGCGCAGATACGGAAAGCGGGCGATCGTCGCCTTCTTCCGCCGGTTGGATGCGCGGTCGCGTGGCCGCGGCTTTTGCTGCGTTCTGCAATTCAGTCATATTTCCTAGGGTAGTGCAATTTTCTTGGACTGTGCCATAGCGACAGACTATGCTTGCGAAAAACAAAAAACCCTCGCATCCGCGAGGGTCATTGGCTGGGATGCCTGGACTCGAACCAAGAATGGCTGAACCAGAATCAGCTGTGTTGCCAATTACACCACATCCCAATTTGGCAGGCGTGGCAACTCCGAAAAGTTGTCCGTCGTACCCCCGACCGGATTTGAACCGGTGTTGGCGCCGTGAGAGGGCGTAGTCCTAGACCGCTAGACGACGGGGGCTTAAATTATCGTTGTGATTCTCAGCAGAGCTGCGAACCGCAACGAGTGATAAATATACGCGAATCCTCAAGAGTACGCAAGTCACGGCGTGTCGCGCTATTTTCCGCCATTCTAAAGCATCTTCTCAGGAACAACAAAACCCGCTGGAACAAAACATTCCAGCGGGTCAACAGTTATGCAGTCATGCAAACGCACGAATCAGCGCATCACAGGTGCTCGCGCAAACCCTGCAGGCGAGCGACGGCAATCTCCTTGCCGACGATCTCCATGGACTCGAACAGCGGCGGGCTCACGCGACGACCAGACATGGCCACACGCACCGGACCGAAAGCGAGGCGCGGCTTGTAGCCGCCCTCCTCAACCAGAGCCTTGTTCAGGGTCTCATGCAGGTTGTCGGTCCTCCAGTCAGCCTCATCCACAGCCTCGAGTGCGGCGATGGCCTTGTCCAGCACCTCGCCGGCAGAATCCTTCAGCTGCTTCTTGGCGTCGTCAGCCGGCTCCAAGTAGCCCTCGGTGGAGAGCAGGGAGCCGACCATGCCGGCAACCTCACCCAGCAGGCGCACGCGCGGCTGAACCAGCGGAGCGGCGGCGGTCAGCACCTCACGCTCACGGTCGGTCAGGGCATCCCAGTTGTCGGCGGAAACCACACCGTCGCGGTGCAGGTACGGCACCGAGCGGCGCAGGAAGTCCTCGGGCTCAAGCATACGGATGTGCTCGGCGTTGATGGAGATGGCCTTGTCGATGTCGAAGCGGGCCGGGTTGGCCTTGACGTCACGCACGTCGAACTTCTCGATCATCTCGTCCATGGAGAACACGTCGCGGTCGGGGGCGATGGACCAGCCCAGCAGCGCCAGGTAGTTCAGCAGGCCCTCACGGATGAAGCCGTTGTCACGGTGCAGGAACAG
>OLOV01000459.1_pt1 | contig 35787 bp, 27 predicted proteins | sample 1672931 | NCBI WGS metagenome assembly OLOV01 (sample SAMEA3136738, study PRJEB25190) | human gut metagenome | biome: human gut; feature: human-associated habitat; material: faeces | place: Austria | collected 2013 | reverse complement strand
GTGGTTTATTTGTCTCGAACGCTTTGCGTTCTCGACAGGGCTTATAGCCCTACAAAATAAAATGAGAAGGCCACATCCGTGACCTTCTCAATAACAACTTAAATTATGTTATATGGTTTTGTGGGTTGTGTCCACTGATTGGGAATCATCCCAAACTCCTGTCCTAATTTCGGGAACATCCCTTAATTTATGTCTAGAAAACCGGGTACACTTTATTGGAGAATTTCCGTTAGCCCACGATTCCATCCCGCAGTTGATTTTGGAGAAACCACAAGTAATTTTGGATACCCGCTTTTAGATACGCGAAAACCCATCGGGGAGTTTTCCCGATGAGCCTTCGCGTGTTTACATACAAGTTTTTTAAAAATTCGTTATTTTGCTTTTGACCATGTTCTGGTTGCATACTTACACTGCTTGAGTGCTGTCTTTGCAACAAGTTTACCATTTTCATCGTAAACTCTTACCTGAACTTTATAGAAGTATTTCGTGCCCTTCTTACCGCTTGTATTCGTATAAGCTGCAGTTTTCTTTGTAACTGTGGACTTGTAGGAAGCTGCTTTCTTCGTCGAGCGGTAGAAGCGATACTTCACGGTGAAGCCGAGGTCTTTCAGTTCCTTGATGGAAGCTTTAACCTTCGCGTCGTTCTTCAGGACTGCTTTGATGTTCTTCTTAGCTGTCTTGCTAGAGCGGGCAACAAGCTTCAGGTCTTTTGTGATAGACTTCGCCTTTGCGATGTTTGCCGCGCTGTCATCGGTTGGCGCTTCCGCCTTTTCGATTGCAACGGTTATAGTTGAACCCGTCGCTGCTTCGGACATTGCTTTCAGCTCTTCCTGCGTGTAAGTCTTATCGCCAAACGGCGTCTTGATGGTCAGTTTCGCGTTCGTTTCTTTTACGATGGAGTCGATGAAGCTCTTTTCAAGCGTTACATCAGCCTTCGCTGCGTCGCCGACCTCTTTGCTTGGAACTACCAGAATAATTTCGTTTGACTTCTTTTCTTTCGCCTGTTTCAGTATTTCCTTTTGGTTGCCCGTGGAAACTTTGACATCAGCAACCTTCGTCTTCGTGCTGTCAGCGTTTGTCTTTTCGCTTACCTTGACTTCGGTTGGTGCGGTTGTTGTGCCGGTCTTGGTGTCAGTTGTGACATCCTTGACTTCTTCCACTTCGCCTGCTGCAATACCGCCGCCCGGAGTTATCCAATCTGTTGTATCTGACTCCTTATACCAATCGTCTGTATAGTGGAAAATTATCTCCTCATTGCCGCTTAAGAACTGCTGTGCGACCCCTAACTTTGAATGCTTTCCGTTTATAGTGTACATCCACCCGGAGTTCCGTCCGTTTGTGAATTCGCCGAGAGTTACATCATTTCTGGTTAAACTTTCAATATATACTGTTCCGAGCTTATTGCTTTCTTCCCATGTAATATCATTTGCTTTGAGCATCTTCTCCATTACATCATAAACTGTAGTATTGTTATTGATTGAAACTTTGGTTCTTCCGACCCATTCGTCTAGATTATTGTCTTTCAGCGTGTGTGTTCCGGTGACTTCCGTCGGCTCGCCGTGCTTCGTATCGCCAAGCAATGTGAAGTATACGAAAACATCCTTTATCTGCGAAGAGTTATACAATACCGTTACATCATATGTCGTTTTCGCAATGCCGTAAGTTACGGTAATGGTCTGCACGCCTCGTTTATTGCTGTTGAAGCCTGTAAATTTAACATCTTTGAATCGTTTATCGTTTTCGTCACCTTGTCTGATTGTCGTTGTTGTTCCGTCGGAATAATAACCGGTAATAACCATACCCGTCGCATCAAATTTTTGACCGGTCTCATATTTGATTGGATAATTACCGCTTAACTCAATTGCATACAGAACTGCTTTATCGCTATGTGTCGGATACTCTGCTCCCTGTATCCAGTTCTTATAGCTCCCGGCAGCATTGTTTAGTTTTGAAACTACCGTTTCGTCTTTCAATTCTGCCGCAGTCACTGAACTCCCAGTTTTTGTGATATCAAAGTCGGCATCATGAATAATCTCAACTTCCCCGATTCCGTTTGCTGCGCCGCATGACTCTATAAAGTAGTTGCTGTCTATCGTTTGATTTGTGTTGTAACTTTTCATAAAGCCAATGATTGCACCGACAATCGCATTTTCTTCTGTCCCACTGACCGTTCCACAAAAGACATTATTTGTTACACTTCCGGCTCCGTTTGCATAGCAGTCCTCACAGCCCGGTTCACCGCCTAAGATTCCGCCTACACAATTTTTCCCTTCAATTATTCCACTCACAACGCAATTTTGAATCGTGACAACAGGGGTGTTCGGCGCGGTTCCCAATCCATTATATCCGCTTCCAATCATACCTCCGCTATAATTACCGGAAGCATGAATCTCACCGGTGAATTGACAATTCAGTACCGAGCATGGACCCATGGATTGTCCTTTTTCGCCAGCAATACCTCCGACACAATCAATTCCATATACTTTTGCTGCACTCTTGCAATTTATAATCTCGCCGTTCAGGCAACCTGCAAAAGAGCCAATTGCACTCACGGATTTGTCGTATCCAACCGTCACGTTTTCTTCAACGATAGAATTGGTAATCTTGATGATATTCTTTCCGGATGCATTTCCGTGAATAAGACCAGATTTTTTTGTAGAGGATCCGGACACTAGCGTAACTCGATCGATGGTCACCGCATCCGGTACGCCTGTGCTATAGTTCCCATCCAAACCATAATCAACGAAATACTCATCAATCAAGCCTGCGCCATCAATTTTTTCTCCGTATATCTTCAGGTTGCCGACAAACGCATCCCGCACATAGCGGAAGAGTGGTTTTCCGCCGCTCGGTATCACAATGGTGCAATCATTTCCATTTAAATGTCCGGAAAAAGGCAGAACGCCGATGCCCTGTTCGGTATCCGCAAAGCCTGCCTTTAATTTTCCGATCGGCTCCCAGTCATTCGGCATCGTAATGCTGCGATCCTCTGTCTCCGGTTCCAGCTTAAAATAGGTATTAGAAAGCGAATTTCCGTTTTCAACGATTTCCTTTATTTTTTTTAAATCGTCTGCGGATTTAATCAAGAATGGTTCTTTTTCTGTTCCTTTTCCGTCGAAATAGAAGGCGACGTCTTTTATTTCAATTGTGATTGGATCGCAGATCGTATCTGAATTTGTATCGGTAGTGCCATCTTCCTTTGTTACAGTATTTGATATTACGCAATAGTAATAATATGTCCCGACACTGCTGGTATCCACTGCTGCTGAAGCTCCATTACCTTCCAAAGCGATTCCGCCAACCGTTTCTTTTTTATCGTTTTTGTACCATTTGTAAGTTATAACTCCTCCGAAATCCGGTGACTTTCCCTTTACTCTTATTTTATAATCCGCCTGATGCTGCAGTGCCGTACCATCTTCCGACGTGTATTCGATCAGTGCCGGCGATGCATAGGTCGGCTTCACTTCAACACAGCACTTCTCAGACTCGGCTGTGAATTTCCGACCATTTACGGTATTCGTTACGATACAAAAATAAATGGTGCCTCCTGCATATTTCGTAGGAATGTGATATGAATTCTGTGTTGCGCCATCAATTTGTTTTTCTGTGCTGTTCGATCTGTGTTCCTGCGAATACCACTGATAGGTAAGAGCACTGCCTTCCGGTGCTGTTACTTCTACCGTCATGGATATCTCTGCATCTTTATCGCATGTGATCTCTTTCTTTACACCACCAAATCCTATATCTTTCTCTTCCGGTACGATTTTTCCATAGGAAGTCGTCACTTTCGGTGTGTAGTCTACCTTATTTACAAGGATCGCATATTCCGTGCTTTTTCCCGTATTCGCTTCTCCGGTATAAATGACCTCCACCTTTATTTTCTTCTGACCGTTCTCATCGCTTTCGCATTTCGTCAAGTCAATCTCTTTTGCCGCTCCGCTTTCTGCTTCTTCTCCATTGATCTTTATTTTTGCATAGTTCGGAGAGGCTGCTTTGCAAGTCAATTTGATTGCGTCGCCTGAGCAAGCGATTGCGTAATTACGGTCATCATTCTTGGTCACCGATAACGACTGATTGTCAGCATCTGTTGCAACGACACTCGCAAGGCCGACACTTCTGATCAAGTCAAAATAATAGGTGTTGTTCTCTACCGGTGTATTGGAGTTCTTCTCCTTATAGACCTCAATTTTGAATTTGTGTCTTTCGCCAACCGCAACAAATTTTTTCACCGTTGGCGTTGAAAAACTTATGGTTGCATAACTGCTGCCGCTTGCAGACAATGCTTTCTTAAACATAGCATTGGTATCCCACTTACCCGTCGTACGATTGTAATGGGACACTTTCACCCAGTACAGTTCATAGCCTTTCTGCGGGTATACGCGCAGATTCACCAGACCCGTGTCCGGATATGTGCAGGTTTTCGCAGTTTCTGCTGTTTGCGATAATTCTACATCGGCTTGAGCCGTAGCAGAAAATAAGTCAGCACTTTTAATTACGGACACCTCTGCTTGGTTTTCCGCTTCGCCATCTGCCCAAGCCATGCTTGGCATCATGGTAAATACCATCATCACCGCCATAAGCACGACAAGTGCTTTTTTGAAATAACTTACTTGTGTGTTCATTCTGTTTCTCCTTATCTTGTATTTCGCATCGGGTTATCTCGCTTGCGATAATCTATGTAAACACTCTGTTTGTGTAGTGACCTCTTTCCTGTCCCCTGTGGGCGGCGTACTTTCTATTTTTTCGCGCCGCCCGTAAGGATGAAAAGTGTTATGTCACTTTGTTTGCATTTCATCGAAAACAAAATTGGCTTTTTTTATTAAAATCTCAAAATAGTCCAATTTGGGCTTTTGTATGACTGGCTTTTGGGCTAAAAATCGCTTGTTTGCAAGCGGTTAGCTTTTGCTAATTGGCTATTTTTTTCTTTCTCGAAAAATCAGCCAATTTTTTCGTTGCTTTTGTCACATTTTTTTGGTCGTTTTCATCAAAATTTCGCAAAAAGCCAATGGCGTATTTTCCTGCTTGCTAAAATATGCCAAAAGCAATGTTTTCGACAAAATTCTACACTCCATGCGACTCGTCCTTTGGCTTTTTTTAGGTAAAGCTTGAAATTAGCCAATATTGCTCCACGCGGGCACTAAAAAAACGATGATTGTAATAACCATCGCCTTTGTGCCGGGAATTCCGGCTGTGCATATGCCGGAGAGTTTAAATGCCGAAATGACCTGCGCATCACGCACAGGTTCCTTTCGTTTCGGTGGTTTGTAGGTCTTCTGACTTATCCATTCATGTGCAGAGGATTTCCCTCGCACAAACGCATTGTTTCAGCCTTCTCTCTGAGCCATGACAGCTCTTCCAATGACCGATTTTCATCGCACGCAGGATTTGCCTTGCATGGAAACAATCCTTTAGAAATACAGCTACTTTTCAAATCCTATCTTTCTCTTGCCGAGAAAGCAGATTCTTTCCGTGTCCGGGATTCTCACCCGATTCCCTTGTTCAGCGAACAAGAATGCGTGTCCGATTGCTCGGGTCGCGCATTTGCCACAAAAGCCATGCTATTCAGTTTTCTCTATACGCGCGCTTGATTTTGTGCACGCAAAAAGACCTCTCCTATCCGACTAAATGCCAGACAAAAGAAGTCTTGATTTCTTAAAATATTCTGTTTATCGTACGCAAAAATTACAGAACTACAGTCTGTTGATTGATTGCAAGAATCATACCATTTTTGCAATTTTCAAATCGTTTTGCGTACATGTGTGATTTCCTCGTATTTCCAAAATCCACTCTCATTCTACACCAAGTCTTCACACTTGTAAAGAGAAATCTTGCTGCAATCATTTTTTTATGGGATTTTGTTCTTCCGTTTTGCATGTCATCGTAGCCCTTTTGAAGCTCTGCGTCCATTTGTTCGGCAGAAAGCGTACTTGCATCGAGCAGTATATTGGCTGGCATTTTTACGTCAAAAGGTAATCCCCGTCTAAGAATAATCTGCTTATAGAACATCGTAATTGCATTGGAAGCGGGTATGCCTAAAGCAGAAAGAATAGTCTCAGCCTGTTCTTTTACATCGGGTTCTATCCTTACATATAAATTAGCTGTTTTCGCCATAAGCTATCATCTCCTAACATTAAATCATATTTCAAGCAAAAGTACCCGTTATCAAGGTTCCTCAAAAGAACACTCGAGTCTTTTTTCTTACGATGTCAATGGAGCGGAGTCTTATGTCTGCGCGTCTTGCGGAAATCTACTTTTCTTGACTGGTACAGATTTTTTAAATTCCAGTTGTAAAAATGTCAAAATCGTCATATAATATGGTTGGAAAAATGTCAAAAATACCATGAATTATGGTCGGAAAACGTACTGAGCGGAGGTAGCGAATGCTGAAACGAAAAATTGAAAAGAAAATATACGACTGGATTAGGAATGATGAGCGAGCACTTCTTTTATACGGAGTCAGACAAGCGGGAAAAACCTATATCATCCGCCACTGCTTGGAATCTGAGGGCTGCAGCTATGTGGAATTCAATCTTATCCGCGAGCCCGACATTGTTGCGATTCTGAAAAACGCGACGGATGTTGATGACTTGATTCTCAAGCTTTCTTTGTACAGTGATAAAAAAATTATTCCGGGAGAAACCTTTCTGTTTTTCGATGAAATCCAAAAATACAAAGAAATTGTAACAAAAATAAAATTTCTCGTCGAGGACAAAAGGTATCGCTACATCCTCAGCGGTTCCCTGCTCGGCGTTGAGATCGTAAATCTGAAATCCGCCCCGGTCGGTTATTTGAAATCGCTTCAAATGTATCCGCTTGACTTTGAGGAGTTCCTTCAGCTTTTTGAGATAAGCAGTGCTGCGTTTGAAGCCCTAAAAAAAGCGTATCGGAAGAAAGAAGCCGTTGACGAAATAATTCATAAAAAGATGCTTCAGCTTTTTCATCTGTATCTGATTATCGGAGGAATGCCTGCTGCTGTTGAAAAATATCGCCAAACAGAAAATATCGACGCTGTTATGGACGAGCATGAAGCAATTCTGCAGCAGTATAAACTGGATTTTACACAGTATGAAGCCGAAAATAAGAAGCTTCTTTTAACCAATATTTATGAATTGATTCCCGCGGAATTAAACGAGCAAAATAAACGCTTCAAAATCACAGACATTGAAAAGAATTTACGCTTTGAGAAAATGAACGACAGTTTCACATGGCTGTGGAAAGCGGGCGTCGCCCTTCCTGTTTTTAATGTAACCGAGCCGAAGATTCCGCTTTTGCTTAATCAGAAAAGTACGCTGTTCAAGCTCTTTCTGTCCGATGTCGGAATGCTTACCACGCTTTACGGCAAAGCGCTTAAACTGAAAATCGTAAATCAGGAAAAGGACATCAATAAGGGTGCCGTGTACGAAAATATTGCGGCGCAGGAATTGACTGCCCACGGATATAACTGCTATTATTACAATAATAAAAAGTTCGGCGAGCTTGATTTTGTCATTGAGCATGACGGTGAGGTTTTGCCGATTGAAGTAAAAAGCGGCAAGGATTACAAGAAGCATTCCGCGTTGGCGCAGGTAATGCAAAACGAAAATTACCATCTTAACGAGGCCGTCGTCTTTTCCAATTCCAATGTTGAGTGCAACGGCAAAATTACTTATTTGCCAATCTATATGCTGATGTTCCTTGAAGAAACTGAAATCGAATTCGCCGATATTTCTATTGACAGGTTTAAAATATAACATAACAAAATAACAGAGGCGTGCCGACGGCACATCTCTGTTATATTTGTTTCTGACATGTTTCACATGATGCACACATAAATCAAATGTGCACTTATACCGGCTGCTAAACCACCGATTGTATGGCTTAAGATAGCATGTCCTGTCAGCTGACGGCATCCCAATTCATCCATCATCGCAATATGAGTGCTCAAGTATCCGCTCCAACACATACACATTGCTGTGAATACCGCAATTTCGTTTCCGCCAATCAATCCTTGCTCAACCATTTCCGGAATCACTCCTAATGCCGCGCCTGCGGAACCAAGTGCCGTAATCGGAACCGCAATTGCTCCATCATACGCGAAGCCAAACAGTGGCTCCAAAATAAATCCTAATTTATCCGCAAACCACGGTAAAAAAGAAATTCCCTCATACGCGGCACCGGTGTAAACGCCATTTTCTCCCGGACCATTTGTAAGAATCATCACAATCGTGCAGATAATCAGCACTCCGGGGATAATACCCAGTCCCATTCTAACACCGCTTTTCCCTCCGGATAAAAGTGCCTCTAAGAATCTTTTGCCGACTCCACCTTCTCTAATGCTGCGAAGTTCGAGAGTCTCATTTCCAAAATCCGCTCCGTTGTCTGCCATTTCATCCTTTCCGAAGAGTTTTGCTGTCTTTAAAAGCATAAGTCTCGTGCTTATAACGCTTCCGACTACCGCACCCAAAAATCCAATTACAACAGCCGAAACGAAATTTGTGCCGGATAAACTACTGAGCCCAATCATAAAGGTTATGACTATCATACCCATGCCAAAGGCTGTCCCTACATTCGCAAGTGCCGGAATCTGATATTTTTTAAAAAACCGGCGGAAATTTTTATCGTCCGCAAGCGTTAGGATTGCGGGATTGTCCGACAAAAATGCCGTAAGAATTCCTATCATGCTTGCCCCCGGCATTCCGTACAAAGGTTTGATAAGCGGCGAAAGAATTTTGTTCAGAAGCGCAACCACTCCGAATTCTGTAAGCAGTGCGCCTAAGGCTCCTGCCAAAACCGCAATTGCCATGATATACCACACCGTATCCGTCAGCAATGCTGATGCTGTATTCATCATGGTATTTACCAGATTAATCGCACCCATTTTCTGTCCGATGAGTCCGAAAAATACGCTGAAACCGGCTAAAAATAGAATAGGCTCCGGACTTATTATTTTTTTATATCTTGAAATATCTTCTGTTTTAACTTCCATTTGTTTTACTGCTCCAATAATCTTAATAATCCTTCGATGTAGATTTCAGTAATAACTTCCACATCCGAAATACTTATATTTTCATTAGCCTCATGCGTAAGATCTTCCTGACCAGGAAAAATCGGACCGAAAGCAACCGCATGTTCCAATGCCCTTGCATAGGTCGCTCCTCCAATCGCAAGTGGCGGTGTATTAAAATCGTTAGTTACCTCCTGATATGCTCGCATCAATTCTTTTACAATTGTATCATTTTGCTCTAAAAAAATAGGAAGGAGATGGTCCACTTCTTCATACTCAAAATTCAAAATATTCAGTTCTTGCTTCATTTGTTCGCATATATTCTGATATGCACATGTTGCGGGATATCTGATATTACATTCCAGCATTATTTCTTTCGATTTCATAGACACACGACCAACATTAAAAGTTAGTTTTCCGCTTTCCTTATCTTCCATCTCTAATCCTAACAGTTCACCATGACAAGAACTTCCGATAGCCCTATTGTAATCTTCAATAAATGCATTTGCAGTAAATCCTATATACTCTGAGAGATTTTTTAAAATCTGAAGCAATTCTGATAGTGCGTTTTTCCCTTTTTCCGGGTTCATTGCGTGAGTTGCAATTCCTTTTACCTTTAAATATAATTTGTCTTTGCTTCTTCGCTCTGTAAATATATCTTCTCCGCATAAGAATTCTAAGATTTTATTTACATCACTTTCGTTCAAATCGTCCCAGCTTAATTCGCACTCTGCTTCCGCCGGTACAACATTGCGTCCGGTTCCACCTTTTAAATAGTTTATAAAAATTTTCTCTTTATCTGTTTTTTTCCTTTTGTAATGTAAATTAAAATCAATCAGACCTTTTTCACAATATATAATCGGAAAATTCCCATCAACAACAATTGACGATTTCGGAATATCATTACTTCTTTCTTTATAGTAATTTATTCCTTGCCATGTTCTTTCTTCATCGGTTCCAATAATCATTTTTATTTTTTTGTTTGAAGGTATCATTCCTTGCTCTTTTAAATATTTCATAGCATAAAGAGAACATATGAGCGGTCCTTTATCATCGACTGTTCCACGACCATAAATGGTTTCGCTTATGACAGTCGCCTGAAATGGATCAGTTTTCCATCCATCACCGCCTTCTACTACATCCACATGACCCAATATTCCAATTGTTTCGTTCCCGCTTCCTATAGATATTTCACCCACATATCCGTCAAAATTATTCGTATCAAAGCCTAGTTCTTTTCCTAATTTCAAAAGAAATTTGAGACCTTTATCAATGCCGTCTCCAAATGGCTTTCCGGGTCTTGCCGTGTCATTTACGGTATTTATACTTACTAACTTGCAAATATCTTCTGTTATCGAAGTCAAATTTTCTTGTACGAAATGTTTTGCTTTCATGTATATTCACTCCTATGCCTTATACATTCTCATTAATATATTGCTGCCTCACTTTTTTTATAACAACATGCCGTTGGAGTTATCTCAAGCCGCGCTGCCTCTTGTAGATTTTCTCTTGTTGCTGTAGGTATGATTCTTTCAATCTTCTTAAATAAAGTTTCCGCAGATCCGTCATATAAATATTCTTCTGCCATGCAGATTACGCCAGCCGTATTATGCCACCACTCAGCTTGGTAAAGTATATCTCTATCCATCAGTTTTTGTGCAAGCAGAAGCTCTTCATCAGGAGAGGCTGCTCTTAATTGATTATTTGCAGATCCCCATATGTATCTACAGTTGAGTCGCGGTATATTATTTTCATTGATAATACCCCCAGCCGCACAAAGTGATAAAATGTCTGCTTTCATTTCAATTAATTCTTCATTTTTTGTAAGAAATATTCTCTTTTGCGAGTGATTTTGAATAAATTTTCTCACTTTTTCTTCGTCAATATCTGCAATATACAGAGTTACATCCTCTTCAAGTAAATATTCTGCCAGATTTTTGCCGACCGCGCCAAGACCCATTAATGCAATAGTCTTACCTTGTAAACTTTTCGTTCCTTCTTTATGGTAAACCGCTTCTTTCATTGAAAGATATACTCCATATGCCGTTGGCTTTCCTGTAGACCCTATTTTCGCATTTTCCCCTCCAACACACTGCATTGTAATTCGTTCCTCTTTCAACAAATCTGCCAGCATTGCTGGCAGATTCATGTCTGGTGCCACTAAACATCTGCTTCGATCAATCACAAAACCCAAGAACCCCAGCGTTTCTCTATCATAAAGCTCATTCCCCTCCATTTGGACTGTTGCCTTGCATCCGCCGAACGGTATGCCTGCTGCATAGTTTTTAAAACTCATAGCGCGCGAAAGATTTAATCCGTCTTCTAAGACTTCTTTTTCAATTAAATTTTGAGGATGGCGCCTTATTCCGCCGCATACAGTTGCTTGACTCTTGTTCATCATCCCGCGTTTTGTACTGTGTTCATACAAAACAAACTTAATCTTCTTTTTTTTGTTATAGTACATTTCCATTCCTGAATGTTTACCTTTGCGGATTAATTGCATGATTTCTTGCAAATATTCCATCATCTCAGCTTCACTAATGATTTTAACGCACTCCTCTGTATTGTAGCTGACCGTATTTTGTATTAAAATGTCTCGTTCTGAAAAAGCACTTGGATATAAAGAAAAATCTGTTTCTTTCTCCCATTCCTTTGCCAGTTCAAAGCGAAATATATCTGTTTTATAATTATATCTAATCTTAAAAGATGTTAAACCCTTTTGGTCAAGTAACTCAAAAAAACATTTCATTTGCAGAATCCTTTCTTCTAATATTTAAAACGGACCGGAAGACCGATCCATTTTAAAAATTTCTATCTTGGTGATAACTTCTTCAATTCCGGATCAACAATTTTACCTTCATCCATGATCTGCCTGTCGTCCAACCACACGGAGGAATTAACGCATAATCCATCACAATGTGAAATCGCATCCTGTCCATATGGCGGCAAATCGGTTGGGCTTACATATCCGATTCCCCATTCGGTGCATCCCCACACTCTCTCATCTTCAACAATATAGCCTGTCATCTGAGCTCCAGTATTAAAACCATATGCAACATGTGCCATTTTTAGCATATTCGGATCTCCAAAAGCTTCCAAATATTTTTTAAACTCTACCGCTTCGCTACCGCCATCAATTGCTACAATTTTACTGTTTTCAACTGTAAGTCTAACCGGCGTGTTCGGAATTCTGCTGAACGGTGGATCAATGCATCCATCGTAAACGATTGTGCCGTTCACTGTGTTGAGTTTCGGGACAACATTCAACTGTCCAGTGAGCATATGCATCCCTGGCACATTCGCTTCTCCGCAGTCACATGCAAAATAGTTATTATGATCCAGTTCAAAATGTACATCTGTGCCCGCAGGTGTTGTGATCCTCATTTTTTTTGCTTTCAGATGCAAATCTCTTGTTGCTTTCATAAACACAGCCAATTTTTCTCGCTCTACTTTGCTGATTGTACGTACCATACGCTCTGCATCATATCCTACTAAACACATATAACGAAGCTTCTTATTGTGTTCCTCACAATACTCATACACAGAAGAGTACTGAATCCACTGTTTATTTAATTCTAACCATACATCTGCTTCCATAATTGCACCGGTCAAAACTTTTACAGGAATCTGTGGGTCGGTTGCTTTACCAACACAATCCGGGGCTGCGATTTTCATAACCGTAGGGAAAGCACCCACCTTATATACACTCGCCGCACATGCTTCGACTACATCCATATTGGATAAAGTATCGCATGTAATAACTACATTTTCATTTTTTTTCACACCAAACATCCCTAGCATTAAATCATCTGCCGCTTTACTTAATTCGAAATTATACATTTTTGTTCTCCTTTCAATTTGCTTATGTGATCCTACTATATTTCCATTTCCGGGCGTATCTCTTCTGGTATTTTTTCCTTTAGCACTTTCTTCTCAATATACTTTAAAATCAAGTACGCAAGTCCTGCAGAGAGGTAACCTTGAATTACCGGGGCACCATAAGGAATTATAATCGCTATTGCGGTTCCGATAATTACGCTTGCAAATCCAATAAAATCCCAGCCTGTTCTATATGACCAGTTATCGGCATTAGCTTTTCTTCTAATCCAAAAATCCGCTGTTATAACGCCTGTGAGTGGAAGCAGTGCATTGCCGGAAAAATTAAGGAATCCCTCGAAATTATCAGTAACCCCTGTTAATGCAACGATTGTTGCAATAATACCGGCAATGAGTGTTGCTGTACTTCTTTTTTCATCTTTAAGTCCAAGAAACATCACAATATTAATTCCCCCACTGTATGCATTTGCGGTATTGGTTGTCCATGTAGCAAGCACGAGCACAATAAGACCCAGCATCGGTATTCCGACCGCCATAAACACAAGACTGATATCATATTCTCCCGTCATTTTTGTAAGGATTAATCCTAAAAGCATCATACAGAATCCAACTCCACCGATCCCCAGTGAATTTGCGAGTACAGTGTCTTTTCGATTTTTTTGATATCTTGTAAAATCAGGCGCAGCTCCAATTGCAAAAGAGGAAAAGCTGATTGTTAGACAAACACCTTCCATAAAGGTCATCGTTGTTTCTTCTGCTTCGTTGCTCAGCCCTGAAATTCCATAGTGATTAAACAAAATAACACATCCAATCACTGACACAATGAGCAAAGCAGGTGTTGCAATCACATTTAGCTTCTCAATAGCATTAAAGCCCCAAACAGCTGTTAAAAGCATTATAATTCCCCAAAATGCAATAGATACACTAGGTGGAAAATTAATATCAAATTTACTGTTCACGAACTCGACAAATGCGAAACCACATACTCGGTTTGATACAGCAAACCATCCAATTGCAATAACTGTCCAAAGTGCGCCTATTACAAATCTTGCTCCTTTTTCGCCAAAGCAAGCTTTTGCGACTACAGAAGAGGGCACCCCCACCTCACATCCTACAATGCCACATAATGAAATCAGTACATTTACAATAATAAATCCAACAACTGAAGATAAAATTGCCTGATAGGTTGGCATTGCGGAAGAAAGCAGTCCACCAAGCATTAAGCTAGGCACGCATACCATACAGCCTAACTGCACAAGCATGACAGAAACCCAGCCCTTCTTTTCATTTGCTTGAACACGTTTTAAAGTTGTTGTTTCAATGCCTGCAGCTTTTTCTTTTCCCATTTTTTCTCCTTTCGCTTAAAACTAATAATAAATACTTTTTTGAAACGCCGTTTCATAAATTGAATATAGCATATTGTTTTTCCTTTGTCAATGCAAAAAATCAAAAAAGCAGGAAAGAATTTTCTCTCTGCTTTTCGATAGATTTTAAAACGGTATTTTTTCCGATACGGCTTTGCAGCTTTCTTTCACAAGATCGGTTAATTTTTTTTCGCCTTTATGCCGAATCCGGCTCGTCGGCCCTGAAATGCTCATGGAAGCAATTGTCTTTCCCTGCGAGTTTTTTATCATTCCGGCAATACACATCATTCCGTATTCATATTCTTCCACTTCGATTCCTATTTCATTCTTTCTGATTGCATTCAATTCACTGTTCAGTTCCTGCTCTGTTCCGATTGTGCTTATGGTTCTTTTTGGCATTCCCTTTTCCCGTACATACTTGCTTATTTGTTCTTTTGAGAAATCTACCATTAAGCACCGTCCCAATGCAGAACAATATAGCGGTATGGATGGTGTTACCATCGAATAAAGTGCCGAAGCTTCGCCGCTCACGGTTTCTAAGATAAGTGCCTCGTCATTGTACTGCTTGCACAAGTATACGGTTTCCCCGCTTTCTTCTGCCAATTTTTCCATAAAAGGCAGTGCAATTGTACGTGCGTCCACCGTACTTTTTACTGACTCGCCTACCTTGATAAAGTTAAATCCCAAGTTGTATTTTTCTGTTTGAAAATCCTGAAAAATATATCCCCACTTTTCCATGGTTGCAAGAATTCGATATACTGTAGCCTTGGGCAGCTGCAGCTGAGCAGCAATCTCAGAAACTCCCATACCCTCCCCACTGTCGTACAGCAGTTCAATAATATTAAAAGCTCTCTCCACCATCGGAATATAGTCGACTTTGTTTTCTTTCAATTCTTCCATTTGTGCTTCCTTCCCTGTTTTGTAAAATGGCATTTTTTTTAACATTTACCGCCTCGCGCATACTGCGAAATCATAAAAATATCTCTCAATAAACGCTCTGTCGGTTTTATACTCATTCTCTCCGACAAAATAATCGCACATGACCTCTCTCAGCCGAAGCAGTTCCCTAAACACACCCGGATGCTCGGCTTTCTTAGCAGGAGCGTCCTGAATTGACAAGTCAAGGAGTTCAAGGCCTCTCTCGAATGCCTTCATTTCCTTCTCCCTATCGCCTTTTTCTTTCCGTTTTGCAGCTCTGCCGAACTCACTTCCTATGTTGGCAAGCTGCTCAGAAAGTGTCATCGTCCGCCATCTTCCGGCCGCAAGATCTCTATGCTGATAATTTTCTACAGTTCTATCCATTTTTCAACAACCTCTAAAATTTTATTTCTTACACTTTCATCCTCGACATAGCGTGACCGGTTATTCTGCTTCGGTCTTATGTTAATGAGCGAGTCAAACTCCACGAACTCTTCCATTTCATCTTCATCGGTGAGAAAGTTTATCCCCCATAAATCTGCTTGTCGTGAACCCTCATCAAGCAAAAGTCCTTCAAGGTCTGCATGAAGTTCAGCATCAATGGCAATTATCTCTTTCTCAATATCCACTACAGCCTTAATCATGTCGTCAAAATAACCGCTATCCAAACTGCTTAACTCGTCTCGGTTAATTTTTCCGGTAAGTATCTCCATTTTTCCCTCCTTGCAGAATTAATCCTTATTGTTCTTTTCTTTTCATCCCAAGTTCCAGTGCCTTGGTCGGACAGTTCTGCACACACGCAAGACATAGGATACACTCCGTGCGATTCTGTCGTTCCTTAAATGGAACGTCCGGCTCCACATTCATCGGGCATACCCTGCGGCACTTTCCGCACGAAACACATTTTTTCACATCCGCCTCGATACGCATCAGCGAAAGACTGCTCGCCGGTTTCAAAAAAACGGTAATCGGACAAAGGTATTTGCAAAACGCCCTGTTATCCTTAAATGCAAAGGCGAGCGCAATTCCCGCAGCGTAATAGACAGCATTTCCTATCAAAAAAGCATACCACATAATCCGCTCTTTATTCTCCGCGCCAAACAAGAAAAGTGATGCTGCAAAGACAAGCGATAACGCGAAAAGTAAATAACGAAAGAGTCCGAGTCTTTGCTTTCGCTCTCCTTCCGGCTGCTTAAACGGCAGCAGGTCAAGCACCATTGCCGTCCAGCAAGCGTATCCGCACCAGCCGCGTCCGAACATAAGCGGTCCGAAAATCTTGGCAACCGCATAATGAATTGTCGCTGCTTCGAACACACCGAGGAAAAGATAGTACCAAAACCCTTCAATCTGCATATTTTCACCGCAGATAATCCCCAAATACACGAGCATGTAACTTCCCACAAGGAACTGCACGACATGACGCGCATAGGTCTTTTTTTCTGAAATGAGCGCAGTACCCAGCGCAATCGACGCCCCTATGTAGCTGAAGTTAAACAGATAAAAGATATTATCTTTAGTCAGCCAAAGACTGATCGCAATCACCTCAAAAATCGCGAGCATCAAAAGTGACGGCATGTATTTCTTCATAAATGCAACACCCTCCAAAAGCTATATTATGCCTATATTATATTGTCTTTTTACATAATTTGCAAGTTTTTATCGGCTGTCGCGACCGTGCGTGCTCTCAAAAATACAGGAATGCCGACGGCAGCGGAATTTCCTTTTCCATCCTGTTTTCATCCGCCCAAAGGAAGTCGCCGTCCGCGCCTTTTCCCTGCCTGCCGCATGGAATATAGTATCCGGTCATGTGCCACTCCACATGAGAAAAGATGTGCTTGTACTCACTGCTTCGGTTCAGTCCTGCAGGGCTGCATCCCCAGTCCGCGGCCAGCGCGAGAGCCTCATCCGGCGCAAGTTTTTCTGCCACATTCGGATACTGGTAAAGCCCGTGCAGAACGCCTTTCTCTTTTCGCTTCTGCACCGCTCTTCCGCCCTCACACTCTAAAAGAAAAACGGTCATTTCCATGATTTTTCTTTCTTTTTTCTTTGCTTTGACTGGATAACTACGCATCGTACCGTGCTCGCAGGCACCGCAGTAAGCCCGCACCGGGCAGACATCGCATTTCGGTACTCCGTTCGGCACACAGACAATTGCGCCGATTTCCATCAGGCCCTGCGTGAAGTCGCCGCAGTTTTGGTCAGGGTAAATCTCGCGCAGCATTTCTGCGTATTTTTTCTTGGTGCTTTGCTTCGCAATGTCAGCCTCATCTTCCGTCAGGCGGCTCAAAACGCGCAGCACATTCCCGTCCACCGCGGGAATTGGCTCATCGAAGCAGTTTGAGGCAATCGCACCCGCCGTGTATTCCCCGATTCCGGGCAAGGTTAAAATATCCGTATAAGTTCTCGGGAACTCGCCGTTATGTGCCTTTAGGATTTGTTTCGCTGCTTTTTGCATATTCCGCACGCGGTTATAGTAGCCAAGGCCCTGCCAGAGCTTTAAAAGACTTTCCTCGTCCGTTTCTGCCAAATCCCGCACGGTCGGCAGCGCTTCCATCCATCTGCGGTAATATTCCCGCACGGCGCACACGCGCGTCTGCTGGAGCATAATCTCCGAAACCCAGATATGATAAGGCTGTCTGTCCTCCCTCCACGGGAGCTGGCGTTTATTTTCACGAAACCAGCTTGTAACTGCTTCCGTAAATGTCTTGTCGATTTTCTTCATTTTATTTCTCTTGGATTTAAACTGCACAATTATTCTAAACCATCATACCGCTTTTTTGTGGCGAAAGTCAAGAGTTCTTGCACGATAGTGTAAAATAGTTGTGGAGTTTTTAAAGGAAAGGAAATATCACAAATCTATTGCAGAAAATAGCACAAATCTATTGCAGAAAATTCCGCAAATCTATCGCAGAAAATATCACAAGTCTATTGCATTTTTAAAAAGATAAGGGTAAACTATTCTTAAACACCCCTATGTGAGGAGGATAAACAACATGGAAAAGAATAAGACATATCTGAAAAGAACTGTGGATGAGCAGTTATCTTTTTATCTGGAAACATTTGGCGCTGTTCTTATTCGAGGCCCAAAATGGTGCGGTAAAACAACAACTTGTGAACAAGTCGCAAAAAGCGTAATCAAAATGCAAGATTCAAAAAAGTCGAAAGATTATCTTCTCGCCGCAGATACAAATATTTCCTTGATATTAGAAGGCGCACCGCCGCGCCTCATTGATGAATGGCAAGTTGCACCCGGAATTTGGGACGCAGTTCGTACTGACGTTGATGAAAAACGCAAACCGGGGCAATATATTTTGACAGGTTCACGCGTTCCGCCGGAAAACTCCTGTCTGCACAGTGGAGCCGGCAGAATCGGTACTCTTTTTATGTATCCTATGAGTTTACAGGAATCGCAAGATTCGGAAGGAAGTATTTCGCTTGAAGCGCTCTTTAATCAAACACAACAAGTGGACGGGCAGAAATCTAAATTGACGATCCGGGACTTGGCCTATTGTTTGTGCCGAGGCGGCTGGCCGGATAACATTGGTCTGGAGTATCGAAAATGCGCCCTTAAGCTCCGCAGCTACCTCGACTTGATTTACGAAAGTGATGATTTATCATTAAAAAAATATGCGAAAAATGTTGATGTAGCTAAAGCGATTGTAAGGTCTTACGCAAGGAATGTCTCCACACTTGCAGAAATGAAAACGATTTATCAGGATGTGACGAAGAACGACATCAGCATTTCCGACTCACAGTTTTATGATTATATTGCTGCCTTGCAAAACACTTATTTAATTGAAGATGTCCCTGCGTGGAGTCCTTCCCTCCGTTCAAAAACCGCGATACGCTCTGTTCCAAAACGCGAATTGATCGATCCATCCATTGCAGCGTTGTCTCTTGGTATAACGCCGGATAATTTTGTTGATGATTTTAATACATTTGGATTTTTATTTGAAAATCTTTGTGTTCGCGATTTGCGTGTGTATAGCAGCAATCTCTATGGCAAAATCTATTACTACCACGATCGATATGGTCTGGAAGCAGACATCGTAATCATTTTAGAGGATGGAAGATTCGGTCTGATAGAAGTAAAACTCGGGTCCGCAGAAATTGATAAAGGAGCCGCGAATCTTTGCAAGCTGGAAGCACTCTTAACAGAAAAAAATCTGAAAGCTCCCGCTTTCAAAATGATCTTAACAGGCGGGGAACTAAGCTATACGCGAAAAGACGGTGTCTTTGTCGTGCCGATTGGCTGTTTAGGTGCATAGCCCTTAATGCCTCCTAATTGAACCATCTTAAATTCTTACACTATCCACGCCTTCTCTTGTCTTTTTGCGTCGAAAACGATATAATAACCTATTGACGAAGTATAAGAAGGATAAGGAGGAAAATGCTGTCATGCTGAAGGGTTTTGCCAAGCTTTTGTTTGCTGTCGTGCTGATTTTGGTCAGTGCCAGTCTTATCATTCAAATGAAGTACAGCATTTCTTTTAACGAATATCTGGCTTACTCGCAGCCGCTCACCCGTGAAGAGCAGCAGTTTCTCAAGGAAAAGAAATCACTGACTTACGGCATTGTTGCTGAAAACGCGCCTTTTACTTCTAAGAACGAACAAACAGGTGACGACGAAGGACTTACCATCGACTACATTGATATTATATCGCAAGAGCTCAATATACCGATTTATGAAAAAGTGGTCGAGGCAGGCGATGAGCCGCAGGCTCTGCGCGAAGAGCAAATTGATATTACGGAGCTTTTTTCCGCTGCAAAAGGCAGCAGCAGTTATGTCTCGACACAGCCGGTTTATAAGCTCGATAACATTCTCGTGACATTGTATGAAAACAAAAAAATTAATTATATCAGGGACTTAAATACGAAAAAAATTGCCGTGCTCAAGGATGAGTTTTTGGAAAAAGCGCTGACAGGCTCGATGCCGAAGGGGCAAACGACGAATTTCGTCTATGTGCCAAGTATGAAAACCGGGCTTACCATGCTTGCGGAAGGCAAAGTTGACGCAGTTGCCGGGACAGAGCTTACAATTAATTATTACGCACAGCAGCTCGGCATGGAAAATTCCCTGCGTCACATCGGTGACAATATCTGCACCGAAGATGTTGCTCTTGCGGTAAGTGTATATAATACGAAGCTTTACAATATTCTGAACAAAACTTTGCTCCAGCTCAAAAAAGACGGTGCCTTTGACAGTTCGCAAAAACTTTGGCTCGGCTCTTCTGCCAGCATGGTTACAAACTCCGCCAGCGTAAGGTGGGCCGAGTGGATTATCATCGTCTGCGTTGCGATTGTCGAGCTTCTGATGTTCTGGGAATCGGTTCTCAACCGCAGAATCGAGAAAAAAACGTTGGAACTCCGCATTGAAAAGAAGAATCTGCAGACGATCATCGACAACATAGACGCTTTAATTGCGGTAATCAGCGGCGATGACATTATTACGCAGTGTAATGCCTTCGGAAAACGGCTCCTCGGCGACGAACGGGCTTCCTTCTTAGGCTGCGGCATCGGCTCTGTCGAGATTTTGGGTGATTTATACCGGCTCTATTCTGCCGACCCGAATGCGCCTTACTACGCCTACAGGCATCGGGAGTATGCGATTTCCGTCCGTGTGCTGAACCCTGAAAAAGGAACACGGCTGATTCGGATTGAGGACTGTACCGAAAGCAATCTTGCCGAGAGGAAGCTCCGTCAGGAAAACAAAATGGCTGCGGTCGGTCAGCTTTCTGCCGGACTGGCGCACGAAATCCGAAATCCGCTCGGTCTGATAAAAAATTATTCCTATATTTTGCAGGATTACGCTACAGACGACATGGCGCAGCATTCGCTGGATGTTATCAAGGATTCCGTCGGACGAATTGATTCGCTCATTGAGAATCTTCTCCGCTTTTCGCGGCTGAGTAACGATACCTCCGCCTCCTTCAATCTTGAAAAGCTCCTGCAGAGCATTTTAAGCCTTGAACGAAAAAAGCTCGATGCAGGAAAGATTGAAATTGCACTGTCCTGCCCACAGGATTTTTCCATCCGCACCAGAGAAGAGACCGTTAAAATCCTCGCCTTTAATCTCATCAACAATGCAGTAGAGGCGATAGCGGAAAGCGGACAAACGAGCGGAAAAATTGAAATCAGCGTAACTCGCCTTGAGGAGAATAATTTGATACAAATGATATTTTCGGACAACGGTCCGGGTATGGATGAAAACCAGCTGGAAAGGGTTTTCGATCCATTCTTCACAACAAAAGATACCGGCACGGGACTTGGACTTTACATCGTCAGCACGGAAGTAGAAAAGGTCGGCGGACAAATTTCGGCAAAAAGCACGCCTGCAGAAGGCACGACATTCACCGTCCTGCTTCCGGATGAAAAAAATGAGGAGAAATGAAATGGAAAAGAAGAATTACAAAATTTTGGTTGTTGATGACGAAATTGAATATCAGAGAGTCTTTTCATATTTGCTGAAGCGAAACGGTTATGATGTGATTACGGCTTCGGGCGCGCATGAGGCTCTCAATCTCCTCGAAAGCAACGAAATCAATCTGATTATGACGGATTTGAAAATGCCCGATATGGACGGGCTTGAGCTTGTAAAAGCGGTGAAGTCCGAGTATGAGGACATTGACATTATGATAATCACCGCCTTTGGCTCCATCGAGAGTGCCGTTGAAGCGATGAAATACGGGGCTTGCGGCTACTCCATCAAAAACAGTGAGCCGGAGGCCCTTTTGGCGGATGTGGACAGGCTCGCGAAAATAAAAATGCTTGAAAAGGAAAATAAAATTCTGTCCGAGCAAAACAGCCCGGACAGCGATATTTTCTTAAAGAGCAAAAGTCCTGCTTATCGGGATCTTCTCGAAACCTGCCGCCAGATTGCAGACTCCGACATCAACGTTCTGCTTCTGGGCGAATCCGGCGTCGGCAAAGAAGTTGCCGCAAAGTATATCCATGATCTGAGTTCCCGAAAGGCCCGGCATTTTATCCCGGTAAACTGTCAGGTTTTCGGTGAAGGTACTTTGGAATCCGAGCTTTTCGGGCACGAAAAAGGTGCTTTTACAGGCGCAAACGAAAAGCGGATTGGCAGGTTTGAAGCTGCCGACCACGGCACGCTTTTCCTCGATGAAATCGGAGACATTCCGCTGAGCTTGCAGGGAAAACTTCTTCGCGTCCTTGAAAACCGAACGATTGAAAGGGTCGGCAGCAACAAGCCGATTGCTCTTGACATTCGACTGATTTCCGCGACCAACAAAGACCTTGAGGAGGAAATCACGCGCGGACTGTTCCGCGAAGACCTTTTATACCGCATCAACACCATGACGGTCACCGTTCCGCCTCTTCGCAGGCGTAAGGAAGACCTGCCGGACATGATTGAATTTTTTATCCGCAAAATTGAAAAAGAACAAAAAAAGAAGATTCTCGATATTGAGCCTCTGACTTTGGATTTCTTATATCAATATGATTATCCCGGAAATATCCGTGAACTGAAAAACCTGCTTGAACGCATGGTTGCCTTGAGCAACGACGGCATCCTTCGCAGCCGCGGCTTTGCAAAAAGCCCGTCCGTGCCGGCATCCGCCGGCACGGCGCAGGGGCAGCGCGAAGTGCTGCCCCTGCGTACCGCCAGAGGCATTTTCGAGAAGGAACACATTGAAAATGCGCTGGCGGTAACGGGCGGCAATGTTGCCGCCGCCGCGAAACTTCTGGATATCACGAAACGGCAGCTTTGGAATAAGATTGCAGAGTATAAGATTCAGCGCTGATAGTTTGTGAAGTTTTTTTCATTTTCAATAGTGAAGTTTTTTCACTGACCTATGAAAAAAACTTCACCCGGCACCCTGCCTGGTGTTCTCATCATTATTGCACCCTTTGAAATTCCAACAAGAATCCAACATAGAATCATCACAATAGTCGGTGGCACGCTTTTTGCTTTATGAATGAGCAGTCACTGACTAGGGAAGGAGATTACCTTGCATTCAAAAGTAAAGCGGAAGCCCCCGTTGTGGCTTTCCCTTGTTCCCTTTGTAAGCTTAATATTGATTATGCTCCCAAGCGTAATTATCTTGGGTGCCGACCCTCAGATTCCGCTGATTATCTGCATCGGAATTACTGCTTTCATCGGAATTTTCGTTCTCGGCTATTCGTGGAGCGACATTGAAAATGCAATGATTGAAAGCAATGCGGCGGCAATGCAGGCGAATTTTATCATCATGCTTGTAGGCTGTCTCATGGGGGTTTGGATGTCGGGAGGCGTTGTTCCCGGACTTATTTACTACGGTTTGAAATTATTCACGCCCGGCATCTTTTTGGCGGCTTTGCCGATTCTATGCGCAATTATTTCAATTTCAACAGGCTCAGCGTGGACTACCGCCGGTACAATCGGCGTGTCGGCGATGGGTGTTGCAGCAGGACTTGGAATACCTTTTCCGATTGCCGCGGGTGCAATCATTACAGGCGCACAGTTCGGCGATAAACTATCACCGCTTTCGGACAGCACGAATCTGGCTGCCGGAATTACAGGCACAAATCTTTTTACGCATGTGAGACACATGTTGTGGAGCACAATCCCGAGTTTTGTTCTCGCAGTCGGCTGTTTTGCCGTTATCGGCGCAGGCTACAGCGGCAGCAATGTTGATGACAGCCAAATTCAGATGATCTGCGATGTACTGCAGGCAAACTTCCATATTACACCTTGGATTCTGCTTGCGCCGCTTTCCATTATCTTGATTATGATTCTGCATGTCCCGGCAATTCCGGGCATGGCAGTCGGAACAGCGATTGGCGTTATCTTCGCCTTGGTACAGGGAAACAGTCTCGGAGATATTATGCAGCAAATGCTTTATGGTTTTGAGCTCACGTCGGGCAGTGATTCGGTGGACAAGCTTCTGAACAGAGGCGGAATGCAGTCCATGATGTATACAATTTCTTTGGTTATCTGCGCACTGGCATTTGGCGGTGCGATTAAGTGCATCGGCTGTCTGGATGTTTTCATCGAGACGATCCTTCTGAGCTGCAGAACCAGAGCTTCCATCATGATCGCAAACATATTTTTCTGCATCGGCATGAATTTTTTAGCTGCCGACCAGTATATGTCCATCGTAATCCCCGGACAAATGTTCAAAGAAACCTACAAAAAGCTGAACCTTGCACCGGAAAACCTGTCTCGGCTTCTGGAAGACGCCGGAACTTTGACATCCGGCATTGTTCCTTGGTCGACCTGCGGTGCTTTGTATTACTCCGTCTTAGGCGTCAGTGCATTCGTTTATTTCCCGTTTTGCTTCATGGCCTACTTAAACCCCCTCATCTCGGCACTTTATGCCGTGACAGGATTTAAGCTCACACCTTTGGATCCTTCAAAACCGATTCGGGACAGGCTGGAAGACATCGAGGAAATCTAAGTCAAGGAGGATATTTTTACAATGAACGAACAAACAGTAAAAACCGCGCGCATGCCGAATAAAATCGAAGCTCTGATTCCGATTGTATTCCTGCTCGCTATCATGATTTCAAACTATGTTTTCGGTTGGGGACAGGATCCTCACATTCCGGTACTTCTTGCTTGCTGCGTAGCAATGCTTGTCGGCAAACTCTGCGGTTATTCCTATGCAGATATGCTGGCAGGCGGCCTCAACGCTGTCAGCCAGTCACTGGAAGCAATCATCATCATTCTCTGCGTAGGATGTCTGATCGGTTCTTTTGAATGGACAGGTACAATTCCTGCCGTTGTATACTATGGTCTGCAATTAATCAGCCCGAAGCTTTTCCTTCCGCTTGCATGTATCTTATGCGCTGCTGTAGGTATTGCAATCGGTTCTGCTTGGACGGTAACTGCAACACTCGGTATTGCGTTCATGGCAATCGGTACGACAATGGGGCTCAACCCTGCGCTCGTTGCCGGCATGATTCTTTCCGGTGCTTGCTGCGGAGACAAATTCTCCCCGCTTTCCGACTCCACGAACCTCGCCGCAGGTTCCGCTCAGACCGGTCTTTTCGACCATGTACGAGCAATGATAACAACTACATTCCCAAGCCTTGTAATTGCAATCATTATTTATTCTATTATTTCGCTTCAGGGCAGTGCTCAGTATGATCCTGAACTTGCAAACGGCTTATCTCAAGCAATCATCGACCATTATGACTATATGAGCCCTGTACTCCTGCTTCCTCTGGTTGCAATCGTAGTTGTTGCTCTTATCAAAATGCCGGCACTGGCAGGCGTAATTCTGGTTTCGATTATCGGATGTATCTTTGCAGTAATTTTCCAAGGTGCAAACTTCTCCGACTGCATCACCATGATGCATTACGGCTACAGTGCGGAAACCGGAAATGAGCTTTGCGATACACTCCTTAACAAAGGTGGTATGGACAGCATGCTTTGGACAAACAACCTCGTAATCGTAGCCGTTGCTTTCGGCGGAATTCTCCAGACAATTGGTGCTGTAGAATCCCTGCTCGGCGGTTTAATCAAGAAGGTTCGTACACCGTTCCAGCTCATCGTCGTTACAATCCTTACATCCGTATTCTGTATTACGACAATGTGCGACCAGTACCTCGGACTGATTATTCCTGCAAGTATGTATAAAGACAAATTTGACGAAATGGGTCTTGCAAGAAACATGCTTTCCAGAACACTGGAAGACGGCGGTACACTCTGGTCACCACTGGTTCCGTGGTCATCCTGCGGTGCTTACCACTCAAACATTTTAGGTGTTCCGACATTATCCTACCTGCCGTTCACCTTCATGAACTTAATCAACCCGATTTTCGCAATCGTTACCGTCTCCTTCGGCTCCAACATTCTCTATGCTGACGGATCGAGAACCAATATCTTCGGCAAGCTTGTCAAGGGCTCCGTTGCAGGTGCCCCGAAGGAAGCTCACGAAAAGGCACTCGCCGCTCTTGCAGAACTCAGAAGTGCCGGCAAAGCGAAAGACATTAAATAATATTCGATAGAATTTAAAGGAAGATTTTGCTATGAAATACCACGGAATCATTAAACAGCGTGAGCTTTGGCTGACGATTACAATCTTTATCATTGCCGCATACCTGCTTTACAGAGAATATGCCGCAGGTCAGTACATTTATATTCCGCTTGCGTTAATGGTAATGCTCGCCTGCTTCTTTGAAAGGGAACACATTATCTCGGAAGAAGGGGTAGATATTAAATACAATCTGTTCAAAGTCTGCATCAAGCACAACTATTGGGCATGGGATGAAATAACGACCCTGCACCCGGATTACAAGCGTGCAAGACCGAATGTCATGCTTCATATCGGCAAGGACGTGGTAACACGGACTTTCACGATGAAGCCTTCCGATTGTAAGGGCGCAATGGAGCTTGCGCGGCGCATGAATCCGCACATCTATATTGATGATATTACCGAAACGGAGCAGGAGCTCCGCGAGCAGCAGATTCTTCACAGGCAAGAAGTTGCAAAGGCGCAGAAAGCCGCTGCAAAGCGACGCAAAAAATAAAAATTATGTAGCGAAAGCGTAAGTCCAAACGGATTTACGCTTTTTCTTTTTGCAAAATCGAGACGGGGGTGCGGACAAAAGTGCGCATAACGAAATCAGAGATTTCTATGCGCACATGGCGCTCACCCATGAGCGCCGGTTCGCAATGTGCTTTTGTCGTTATTCCGGAAATATCGGAACGATATTTCCTACATAAAAAAAGGCTGACAGCCCGTTGATACACCATCAGCGGCTCTCAGCCTTTTTTAATATTGGATACGTCATAGCCTTCGGCTGTGTCCTTCCCACTACCGGGCAGCTTCGGGACTTTCACCCGTTAGAATGTGCGCTCGCCGAGCGCACCATAAAAGACATACCCGACGTGATCGGGTATGTCAATGAAAAAAGTATGGGGCAAAAGAGGAAACTATTTAAACTCGTCGTAGAAGATTTCGGATTTAGTAACCGTAGCTGCAGGCGCAGGATCCAGCTTTCTGCCTGCGAGACCCAGAATCACCTCCGGTTTTACCCAAGGTCTGTTTTGAATGCCGCTGGTTTCCTCATGCGTAAGGTATCCCTTATATGCAGTCAGACTTCTTCTCAGAAAGCCGTCTCTTGCGCAGGCTTCCTCAATCCCATTGTTCATGATGGAACGAAAATGATTTACAATTCCCGCAGCATATGCCACAGATGTTGAGCCAGCAATCGCTCCCGGGATGTTGCTTACACAATAGTGAACAACGCCTTCTTCCGTGTAGATAGGGTCGTCATGCGTTGTTTCATGGAAAGTTTCGATACAGCCCTCGTCGTTGCTGACATCTACAATGACGGAGCCCCTTCTCATGGAAGCAACCATCCCTCTTGTGATCATAGCTTCCTTGGCATCCTTTGGCCATCTTACGCAATTGATTACCAGATCTGTCATCGGTAGTTCCTTTGTAAGGTTATATTTATTGGAAATGATGGTATTCACTTTACCGTCATACTTCGTTGCGATATCTCTCAGAGCGCCGATATTGATATCCGCAACCGTGACCCATGCACCCATCGTCTGAAGCACCTCGACAGCGCCCTTTCCAACTGTGCCGCACCCGCATACGAGAGCTTTGATTCCGGGAGCCGCACCCAAACCGCTTACGAATTTACCACTGCCTCCGTTTATGCTCATCATTGCCCACAGACCCATAAATGCGCCTGCCTTTCCTGCTGCCTCACAGTTCGGGGAACCATATCTGTGAGAATCCTCTGCAGTGATGGCAATAACCTTCTTTTCCAGAAGCGCATCGACCTCTTCCCTGTGTGCTGCTGGATGGATGCAGCAAAAAATCATCTGCCCTTCTCTCATTAGGTCATATTCGCTTGGCTCGATCTCCTTGACCTTAGCTACAAAATCACAGATTGCCCAGATTTCTTCGTTAGTTGCCAAGATTGTCGCACCTGCCGCTGCATATTCTTTGTCATCGAAGCCTGCTGCATAGCCTGCTTTGCTTGCCACATAAACTTCGTGACCGTCGCCTGCGATCAGGCTGACCTCAGCAGGAGTTGCAACGACTCTGTATTCGCCATTTTTAATGTCCTTCAAAACTCCAAATTTCATTTCAATACTTCCTTTCATGTTGTGATTCTTAAAAAACTATCCGTTCTATCCGGATCAATGCGATTATCTTGAAATGCCTGCGCACAAATCGGCACTTTCTGTCATCCGGTGGATTGCGAAAATGTTATTCTGCTTTTTTCATCAGCATCTTGCCGCGCAAACTCTTTCCTCCCGTATCGAATACACCGATTCCGGTAATTGCGCATATAACCGAACAGATCGGACATATAATCGGCAGAAAGGCATAAGGTAAGTAAGAAAGCGTCGGTACGCCTAGGACACCTGCCGTATAGATTGCCGCTGCAGACCACGGTACAAGGAAGGAGAAGATGGTCCCGCCATCTTCAAGTGTTCTTGAGAGGACATACGGAGCAATTCCGGCTTTTTTATAGGCATTCTGAAAGACCTCGCCCGGAAGCAGGATCGCCATATATTGTGAAGTTGTCAGCATGACGGTAGCCAGACACGAAATCAAAGTAGCGATAATCAGATTGCAAGGCTTTGCGATTTTTTCCTTGAACGTTTCCAATATTGCAGACAGCACACCCATCTCATACATCAGTTCTCCAAGCTCCAGTGTAAAAATGCAATAGACAATGGTTGACATCATGCCACTGATACCACCTCTGTTGAGAAGTTTTGCTGCTGCCTCATTTTCAAATTCACCGTTGAAACCCGTCGACATTGACGTTACCACTTCGTTAAAAGTGAACTGCGGCTGCGTGATCAGTGCCGCAATTACTCCGGCAAATGCTCCTATCATAAGAGAAATCATAGCCGGTACCTTCTTAGCAACCAAAACGATCGTAAAAACCGGAACGATCAGTAAAAATATAGAGATATGAAAGGTCTCGTCAAGAGCCCCCATAATATCAGTGATGCTCTGCAGTGACTCTGCAGAAGCAGCATCGTGCTTGATCCCCATAATGAAATAGAGGATCGTTGAAAGAATGAATGGCAGCGTAATGGTCCAGAGCATAGATTTTATGTGCTCGAATACACCTGTTCCCGCTGCAGCCGGAGCCATGTTGGTCGTATCAGAGAACGGAGACATTTTATCGCCGAAAATTGCGCCTGATACCGCCATGCCGGCTACCAGACCGGGCTTGATATCCATGCCGTAGCCGATTGCCATAAACGCAACACCAATTGTACCCAGCGCCGCATAAGACGATCCTGTAAAAAAGGATACGATGCAGCAAACGATAAAGCCTATCGCAAGAAAAGATGCCGGTGTGAAAACCTTCAATCCGTAATAGATTATAGAAGGTACGATTCCGGAAATCATCCAGCTTCCCACCACCATACCTACAGAGATTAGAATCATGCCGATCAACGCAAACTTTTTAAATCCTGTCAGTATGATATCTTGAAGTTTTTCTAGGCTCATGCCTGTACATACCGCAATGACGCACACTGCAAACAGCGCCAAGATAAAGGTTACCATGGTATTGATTTTCAAGATCGCCAGCCCTACTGACATAATGACCGCTACTACTACAAAGGTAAAAAGTGCCATAGGAAGTCCTACTGTTTTCTTTTCATTATTACTACTCATTAGTCCACCTCCCGGTAAAATTATCTGTATTACAACGTAATATCAATACCTGCGTTCTCAATCCATTGGCGATCGATGATGCCTTCTTTATATTCCCTTTTGATTATTTCCGGATCTCTTTCCGAAACAGGTCCATAGCCGCCTGCTCCGGCAGTGATCATCTCAACAATATCATCTTTTTCAAGTTTTACATTTCTAGGCTTGGGATTATCTGAAATCACCTTACCGTCTCTGTATATTTTAATGCTCGCGTTTCCGCCCGGCTGTCCGCCTTCCAGTCCCCATGGACGAATCACTGCTCTTTCCGTTGCAGCCCCCACGAGCATGGTGTCTCTGCTTTCTTCAAGAATTCGAATAGTTCTGATAATTCCCATGCCGCCGCGATATTTACCTGCCCCGCAGCTGTTCTCCGAAAGCGCGTACTTTTCAACCATCAAAGGATATTCCATTTCTAGTGCCTCAACAGGCAGATTGGAAGTGTTGGTCATATGTACATGCACAGCATCAAGTCCGTCTTTGTTATATCTGGCCCCGGAACCTCCACCTATGGTTTCAACATAGATGTACGGCTGACCGCTGCGTGCATCCGTTCCAGAGAAAGAAAAGAAACTCATTGCTCCGTTGCCCGCTGCCACTACCCTTGTCGGGTCCATTTTGGCAAAGGCGCCGAAAATCACATCCGCGATACGCTGTGCCGTGGTTTCTCTGTCCCCCGTAGGCGCCGGTTCGGTTGCCCACACAAGACTTCCCGGTTCTGCAATGATATTGATGCTTTCAAAAAACCCGGAATTGGCAGGAATAGTATTGTCCAGTATGGACATCATGGAGTAATACACAGTCGCCTTAAGCGCGCACGGTACGCAGTTATACGGACCACTTACCTGCCTGCAGGTTCCTGTAAAATCAAAGGTGATGCTATCGCCTTTGATCGTAATTCTTGTTTTGATGAGAAGGTTCTTATTTCCTGCGCCGTCATCATCAAGAAAATCCTCGAAGTGATATTCCCCGTCAGGAAGTTCTGTAATGGCAAGCCTCGCTTTTCTCTCTCCGTATTCCAGCCATTTTATACAGAACTCATCGTACGTGTCAAGTCCTATTTTATCTATCAGCTCAACGAGCTTGTCAGCACCGAACTGATTTGTAATGATCTGGGCATTCAAATCTCCATGGCGCTCGTACTTCATTTGGAAATTGAGCATAATCAAATCCATGACGTCCTTTACAAGGACACCTCTGTCGTATAGCTTTACCACGGGAATCCGGAGCCCTTCATCATAAATGGTGGTCCCTTTTCTGCTTTTATCTGCATGATGTCCTGTGTTTACCATGTAAGCTACAAGTTCACCTTCATAAAAGACAGGTTTCAAAAGCACGATATCGGGAAGATGGGAGCCGCCTCCGCTATATGGGTCGTTTGCAATGAAAATATCTCCCTCATGTATGTCGTCGATGTCATACTTTTGGGTCAGCACTTCCACTGCACCGGAAAGTGAGCTGAAATGCAGAGGAATATGCTGTGCAAGTGACAGGAGTTTGCCGTTACGATCAAATACTGCAACAGAAAGATCTTTTCTCTCTTTAATGTTGGTGCTGTATCCTGTTTTTGACAATATTACGCCCATCTGCTCTGCTATCGATGTAATGCTGTTGGCTACAATCTCAAGCGTTATAGAATTAATCTCTTTCAATTCTCCCACCTCCTATACTCGCTCTATCATCATATTCAGATACTGATCTACTGTGGCTTTCTGCCCCTTAAGAATAATCGTCGTACTATCCATCTGCTCTACGATTGCAGGACCATAAACAACATTTCCGTTTCTTAATTTCTCCCTATCGTAAAGGTCATAATCCGAATATGCACCATTTCCTTCATATACCTTGCGGGAGCCTGTCTTGGCTTTCCGTGAATCTTCTCCGTCGTACGCCTCCTCATGGATGACTGGATAGATGATGTCTCCAATCGCAGACAGACCAAAGTTAACAATCTGTACTGCATCATCTGAACTGAATGAATAAAGTCTCTCGTATGCGCTTGTGAATTCTTTTCTGATTTCTTCGGCAGATGAGATGATTGATTTTTCAATCGGGACTCTGATTTCATGATTCTGTCCCTTGTATCTCATATCGAGGAAATATTCTCTGCTTCGTTTCTCAGGATCTATCTTTTCCTCATCAAACCAGGCATCAGCTTCTTTTTCCAAAAGTGCAAACTGTTTTTCTAAAATGTCGCGGCACTGCGCACTTACTTCCATTACATTGGTCTGAACGAAATCTCTTCGCATGTTTTCTGTAAGAAGTCCGTAAGCCGCAAGCAGGCCGGGCGTTTTCGGTATCAGAGCCTTTTTTATCATCATTTCATCGATAAGCTCTGCTGCATGAAGCGGTCCGGAGCCGCCAAAGGCTACAAGACAGAATTCACTTGGGTTGTATCCCTTTGCAACCGTAACATTTTTGATTTCTTTGATGATATTGGAATTGCTTATGGAAATGATTCCTCTCGCGGTCTCCATCAAATCCATGTTGATTCTGTCGGCCAGCCTTTTTATTGCTGCCTCAGATAATGCAGCCTCGATCGGAAGTCTTCCCCCTAACAGCACCTGATTGTTCAGATGCCCCAAAACCACGCGGGCATCGGTTATCGTGGCCTCTTCGCCTCCCTGCTTATAGCATGCAGGACCCGGGCTCGCTCCTGCGCTCTGCGGACCTACTTTAAGAATTCCGCCGCTGTCAATCCACGCGATACTGCCTCCCCCGGCACCTATTGTAGATATATCTATAGAAGGGATTCTGACAGGATATCCGCTTATAGTCTTTTCATCAGAAGCCTCGAATCTTCCATCTACTACCAGACTGATGTCTGTACTTGTGCCGCCTATATCCACAGTGATCAGATCCTTCTCATTGATCAGCTCTGTGATATACTGCGCGCCCACAACACCCGCGGCGGGACCTGACAATGCTGTCTTTACTGGATATCTCATGGATTCGTCAATTGACATCAAGCCTCCATTGGAATGATTGATATATGTGTTTTCCACTCCTATGGACTTCAATGTGCTCTTAAGATTATCCATATATTTTCTTACTTCCGGTCCGACGAATGAGTTTATGACAGTGCCGCAAAGGCGTTCATACTCTCTGAACTGCTTTGACAGATCGCTCGAGATAGTAAGAAAGACATCCGGACATTTCTCTTCCAGAATTTTTTTAATTCTCCGCTCATTTTCCGGATTAAGGTATGCGTTAAGCAGCATAACCGCAGCTGCCTTCACATCCTCAGCCTTCATAGCCTCTACAATCCGAATCAGCTCGTCCTCATCAAAATTCCTTACAATATTACCCTCATAGTTGATTCTTTCGCTGATTTCAAATCTACAATCCCTCGAAATCAATGTTTTTACTTTGTCAGCCTGCAGGTTGTAAAGATCCGGTCTCTTCTGCCGGCCGATTTCCAAAAGATCTCTGAACCCCCCTGTCGTTATCAGGGCTGTCTTTGCACCTCTTCCTTCCAGGATCGCATTGGTTGCAACTGTGGTTCCGTGCATGAATCTGCTGACTTCTTCTCCCGTAAAATTGTTTTCATCGGCAATAACTTTAACGCCTGATACGACTGCCTCGGATTGATCATAAAGAGATGAAGGCAGCTTATATACCATAAGTGCTCCACTTGTTTCATCTATGGCACAAATATCGGTATTGGTGCCGCCTACGTCCACACCGATACGAATTGTTTTACTTCCCATGAATCCTCCTTCCTAACCTTGCATCATTCTGGTTACTTTTTTTTGATTTTATCATTGATTTAATATAAAATCTAATATATAATCACTTATATATCTATAAATAAATGATTATATATCGGAGGAATTCATGGAACTTCTTCAATTAAAATATTTTCTAATTCTGTGTGAAAGTCAGCATGTATCCAAAACCGCAGAAAAGCTCAACATATCCCAACCCTCTCTCAGTTCCACAATCAAGAAACTTGAAAAAGAGCTAGGTGTCCCTCTTTTTGTACGCAAAGGCAGGAATTTGGAACTGTCTCCATATGGTCAAGTCTACCGGGAATATGCCCGGGAGGTCTTTCTTGCTTTGGAAAACGGCCGTAGGCGGATCAACCTCATACGGGATGAGGATGAGAAGAAAATCAATCTTGGAATTTTAAGCCCTTATGTATGGAATGATACCTTTCGTTCTTTCAGAGAACGTTATCCTGAGATCAAGATCAACCAGTTTTCATTCGAAGGCTTTAAGTTTCTAAGTGCCATTCTGGACGGAGAAATTGATATGTACGTTGGCGGCGTCAACAATATTTACAATGAAAAAATCGAATATGAGACACTCTACGATGACGAGATGGCTATCCTTATGCACAAATCGCATCCTTTTGCCGATAGGGGAAAAATCAGCCTAAGGGAATGCCGTGATGAAAAGTTCATCAATCTTGACAGCAGCACAAATCTTCAGAAATTTATTTCCATCATGTACGAGGATGCACGATTTGATCCTAATGTTGTCATGATATGCGATTATACCCTGCGCGACCAAATGGTAATCGAAAATTACGGAATATCCGTAACTACAAAACTTTCGGCAATGCAATGCAAGTCTGATAAAGTTACCTATGCTGTCATTACAGAGCCTTCACAGAGACGTAAACTGGGGATCGCATGGAAAAAAAACGCTGTTTTCACGAAATCCATGCAGTTGTTTTATGATTTTGCTAAAGAATACTATGAAGACTTAAAAGTATGATGATGTATTTTACGAGGAATTCTCTTTGCGCCTGCACAAAGAGCCGTCGAGCATGAATGAACGCTGCTCCGAAAGGTGCTTTTGTCGATATTTCGGAAACATCGCACAGTGATATTTCCTTCATAATAAAAAGGCTGATACCCGGTCGAGAGATTGCTCACCTGTGTATCAGCTTTTTTCATGTAGGTCTTGTTATCCCGTAGGATTCCGCTGCACCGCAGCTTATTCCGATGCTGCCCGGCGCAGCAGCACTTCCTCCTCTTCGGTCAGCCGCATGGCAAGGCAAACGCGTTCGATCGTCTCGATATCCGGAACAAAGTCCGGTTCGGTGCAGAGCTTCGTGAAGTCGTTCTTGCTCATGCCGATTTGGGAGAACGTGATACTGCCCTCCGCGATCTTCCGGTCGTAGAGCCGAAAAAAGAATGTCTTAAAAGTGAGATTTTCCATGTGTATTCCTCGTCTTTCTGTGATATAAAAACTGCAGCCCGGCGCAGAATAAGATCGTCAGCCCGATGATCAAAAGCCCGCAGTGCATAAAGAAGGTATCCGGTAATATGGTAATGATCGGATCTGTCTGCGGGTCAAACAGCCAGTCATTGTTGTCGAAAAAGATCTTATGCATCAAAGTAAAGGCATTCTCCCAGTCGATGATGACTGCCAGCAGCACGATACCGCCGATGCCTGCCGCAAGCCATACTGCCCAAAGCATCCATCGATACCGCAGCCTCAGCGTGTGAGCGGCATGAAAAGCAGCGGCTTCTCGCATTTTCCCGGTGCGTACCGCGTCCCGCAAAAGATAGATTCCAAAGACCGCAAGCCCAAGCACCGCAACCCACTGCATAGCAAGGAAAATATCTTTGACCTCTTCAAAATGCTTTCTGCCGCTTTCCGACATCGGCATCGTCGGGAACATCAGCTTAGCGCTGCCGCCCGGCACATTGTAGTCGATCAAGGCATCATAATTCAGCCTGCAAAGCTCTGCGGACACGCCGGAGCTTTGCGGAATGTCCAAATAGTCAATATCAAAATAATACAGCGGCCGAAACCATACGGTCAAGCTGACCGCCAAACAGATCATCACTACAGTCCCTGCCAGCCCCAAAAGCATATTTTTGATTGTCTCTCCGCGCATCGTCATCGTCGCCTCCTGTCCTATCTGATTTTGATTTTGCGCCCCGCACCGATCTTCCCCTTGTGTCCTGCACGCAAAAAGTGCTATACTATGAAAAAACAGGGAGGGAGTGAGTTCATAACATGATTATACCATATAACTATCATACACACACGAGTTTTTGTGACGGAAACAATACTTTGGAGGA
>OLOV01000458.1_pt1 | contig 35824 bp, 37 predicted proteins | sample 1672931 | NCBI WGS metagenome assembly OLOV01 (sample SAMEA3136738, study PRJEB25190) | human gut metagenome | biome: human gut; feature: human-associated habitat; material: faeces | place: Austria | collected 2013 | reverse complement strand
ATTTCAACCTGTGAGTCCACTCTTTTATTTGTTGCACTTATATTGTATATCCAAGAACCACAAACTATTTCTTTGGCGTGATCATTTTGACCGTGCCCTTTGATGTGCTTTTAATGGGACGTTCCGGTTGGTAAAGTGAACCATAGCACGATGGCGGCCACCCGTAGCGTTCAGAAATGGTGATTTGCTTAATGAGGTTTGACGCGATTTTTTCAGACTTTTTCATAATCGACACTCCTTTTGTTTTTTGAAGTTTGAATTATTGCCGTTACCACAGCGAGTGAAACACCACAAAAGCTGCATGTAAATATGCGCACATCGTGAATGCACAAACTTATGCATTGCGCCGCAAGAATCATGCACAACAAGATATTTTTGCGGCACTTATTCGCAAGCCGTTCGTCTTGCGTGAAATGTGCTTGCGGCGGATAAGACGGCTTGACTAGTAGGCCGGTGAACAACGCCGCCGCGTCAGCGAAGATTAAAATGTTCTGCGGCAAGTAAATGGCTGCTTTACTTGCAAAAATACTGGCAAGTATGACCAGCAAAACGCTCAACGTAAAGCAAACACCCGCACTGTTGACATGGCATCCGCCTATACGCCGCCTCATAAGATAAAACGGCAGAAGAAAAGACAGGGTATCAACGAGACGGCCAGATACAACGATCCATAAAAGTACAACTGTCATATATAGCAAAATGCTTATTCTCTTTTCCAATGCGTATACACACCATTCAAAATCATCTTCGCCTATCCAAGCTCTTTCGCAGGATGCTTTTGCAATCTTTGCGGCTACGTTATGGATCATCTGCTCCACCCCGTTGGTAATATTATCACATAAAAATGCGTTTGTGTGAAAAGTGACGTAAGAACCGGATTTTTGTCGTGAAAAGGGGGTGAGGGGTCTCGTTACAACAGTTTTTATCTGAAAAAACGGTAAAAAAACGCGAATATCCGATAAGTGCTTCGGATATTCGCGTTTTTGTGTTTTCATGGGCGCGGCACGGCTTGCCCGGCTCTTTATTCCGTCAGCTGCAAAGTGAATGACAGCGTGCCCGCTTCTTCGCTGTACTCGAACAAATAATACGCCGAATGCCGTTCCAGAACAGCGATCATGTTCTGAATTCCATAGCCGTGCTCAGCGGCGTTTGCCTTGGTCGTAATAATGCGGTTGTTTTTTATTTCCACAGGTGAGACGGTCGGGTTTTCAATGCGCAGATATGCGCATTGCGGTTCGACCTTCATATTCAGCCTGATGAAGCGCCGCGCAGTATCCTCGATTTTTTCACAGGCCTCTATTGCGTTGTCAATAAGATTTGCCAGCACGATTATAAGCTCATCGTCAGGCAGGGGGAACTTTGAAAGGTCGTCCAGCTGCGGCATGAAGCGGATGCCGGCGTCCTCCGCCGCGGCCAGCTTCTGATTCAGAATTATATCGACTGCGATCCGGTTGGTCTCTATCATCGTGGAGCCTGCGGAGTCCAAGTGCTGTAATCTTTCGATATACTCTATCATTTCTGTGCGCGTGGTCTCGCGCTCGGCGAAGCCGCGCAGCACGATCAAAAGATTTTTAAAATCATGCGTCTGCTTTCGCTGCTGCTCATATGCTTTTTTCCATGTCTCGACGCTTTCAAGCGCCGCCTTCATGCTGCGGCGCAGGATGAGCTGATCCTTTGCCTTCTTCCGCTGCTGATCAAGGTAATTCAAGATAAAAATCGAGGCAACGTCCAAAATGAGCAGGACAACATCGCATATCAGCAGTTCATGGGCGGCGGGCGGGTACAAAAAGAATACACGCACAAGCAGGATAGACACTATCAAAGTCGTCAAAGGGAAGATGAGCACTCTCAGCCAATCCGCGATCGACGCCGCGCCGCGTTCAAAATGATGCCGCAGCCATATATTCAAGGCCGTTATCCCAAACAGCTCGACGAACTTTATGCTTAGCGAGACCAGATAATATGAATCCGGGCTGCTCAAAATCGACGTTGTTTTATCACCGATGATCGCCCCAAGAATAAAGATCATCAGGTTGTCGCACAGCATCAGATACGCAAGCCAGAAAAGGACAGGGAACAGGCATCTTGTAAAGCTGACGCGGAAGCAGAAGCGTATCCAGACGGTCATCGTTGCTGCAAGTATGCAGCTTCTTATCAAGTAATTACTTGATAAGAAATACATGACGACGCAGTTTATCGCCGCAGCGGCAGCAAAAGATAAAATTTCCAGCGGCATAGGGCGCTTGCTTTCAAACAATCCGTTTATCAGGATATACAGCATAGTATATTCCAGAAGCAGCAGCGCCGTATTGAGCGTGTTTGCAGCCGCCATAGTCATAGGTGCAGCCCCTTCCATCGCAAAAAGGCGGTTTGGATTTCCTTATAATTTGATTCTGAGGCTTTCAGCACCTCGCCGCTGCTCATATACACATGATAATTGCATATCTTCATAATGTGCGCCATGTTAGCGATGAAGCTCTTTTGCAGCTTCAAAAAGCCCTTTCCGCTCAGCTCCTCGCCGTAGCTTGACAATCTTCCGGCGGCGCTTATCACGCCGCGCTCCGTTTCTGTATGGAACAGCACCTCTCTTCTGGCTGTGCCCTCAATATACAAAATTCTGTTCAGCGGCAGGACAATGATCCCGTCCTTCGTCCGGATGGAGAACGTTCTTGCCGATTCGGCCAGCTTTTTCTGCACGTCGCACATGACGCCGCAAAGCTCCGTATCCATGCGCTGCTTCAAGAGATACCGAAACGCGTTCACCCTGTACCCCTCCGGCGCGTATTCTATGTAAGACGTCACGAAAACGATTATAAGCTCCGGGTATTCTTGCCTTAGCTGTGCCGCGGCCTCAAGGCCGCTCATCTGCGGCATGTCGATGTCCAGAAAGACCACCTGCGTTTTGGACAGGTCTGCCCGCAAAATCGCGCCGGGCGAAGTATAGACCTCTGCTTCCAGAGGCCAGTCCTTTTCCGCGCAGATGCATGCAATGGCCGATTTTAATTTCTGTGCCGCCGCGGCGTTATCGTCGCATATCGCTGCTATCATGTTGTCACACACCTTTGACAAAGGATAGTTCTACCATATCGCGATTTCCCACTTTTGTCAATAATGTTTAAAGGCGTGTGCGAAAAGCACACGCCTTTAAGATTTTACAGCTTATGTTTCTATCACTTGTCCAGATAAGTCTTTACAAGCTCTTGCAGCAGCTCATCCCTGTCGAGCCGGGTTATGAGCGTGCGCGCGTTGTTGTAATTCGTGATGTAGGTCGGATCCTCCGAAAGTATATAACCCACTATCTGGTTTATCGGGTTGTAGCCCTTAACCATGAGGGAGTTATACACGGATGAAAGAACCTCTTTCATCGCGGTCTTGCTGTCAAGCGCCTCAAATTTTCTCGTTTCATCCGCCATGATGTCCCCTCCTTTGCTTTTCTCCTTGGCAGTATTATATCAGAATATGACCGCAAGTAAAGTCGAAAAACGGCGAATTACATTAAATTTTCATTAATTCCGCGGAGTTCAGCGTATGACTGCGCCGTATTTCTCCTTCAACGCGGTCAGAACCGCGCGCACGGTCTCCTCCGCGTGGTCGTCAGTCAGCGTCTGGTCGTCGGCGCGCATCGTCAGCGAGAACGCCACGGACTTCATGCCCTCGGCGATGTGATGGCCAGTGTACACGTCGAACAGCGTGCAGTCCTTCAGATACTTCCCGCCGGAGGCGAGGATGCAGTCCGTCAGCTCGCCGACGGTGACGGCGCTGCTGCACACGATGGCGATGTCGCGCGTCACGGCGGGGAACTTGGGCAGCGGCTCATACACGGGCGTGCCGCCGCATACGGCGCATATCGCGTCAAAGCTCAGCTCTGCGCAGTAAAGCTCCGCATCGACGCCGTAGTTCTTGGCGACCTCCGGGTGTATCTGGCCGAATATGCCGATATAGGTCTCCCCGGCGTATACCTTGGCGCAGCGGCCGGGGTGATAGGAGGCGTTCTCTTTTTCGGCCACGAATCTGGCCTTCGGTGCGCGCACGTCCTTAAGCAGCCCTTCGACCCAGCCCTTTATCGTGAAGAAGCTTATTCCTGCGCCGTATGCGCCCATGGAGACGATCTTCGGCTCATTGGCAAGGCCGTCGTCGCGCTTGAGGTATATCTTGCCTATCTCGTACAGCGCGGCGGACTTGTTGCGGAAGTTGTAGTTGCGCGTGAGTATCTCCAGCATGGACGGCAGCACTGTCGTGCGCATGATGGAGGTGTCCTCACCCAGCGGGTTGAGTATGCGCAGACTGTCGCGCAGCGGCGAATCCACCGGCATACGGATCTTGTCGTAGTAGCTGGGGCTTATGAAGGAATAGGTGATTATCTCATCCAGCCCCATCGCGCGCAGCGCCTGTCCGACGGCACGCTCGGTAAGCTGCACGGGGCTGAACCCGCCGCAGGTGCTTATCGCGCCCGTGAAGCGCGTGGGTATCTCGTTGTAGCCGTAGAAGCGCGCGACCTCCTCCGCGATGTCGGAGTAATGCTCCACATCGCCGCGCCAGGAGGGAACGTATATCGTGTCGCCCTCCAGCGTGAAGCCGAGATCGACAAGTATCTTGCGCATGGCCGGCTCGCCGATGTCCGTGCCGAGAAGGGCGTTTATCTTATCCGGCTCCAGCTTCACGGTCGTCGTCTCAAGCGGCTTCGGCACGACGTCGATAACGCCGTCCACGACCTCGCCCGCGCCGAGCATTTCCACAAGCTCGCACGCGCGCTGCACGGCGGCGAAGGTGTTCTTCACGTCAAGGCCCTTTTCAAAGCGGGAGGACGCGTCCGTGCGCATACCCAGCGCCGTGGCCGTGCGGCGCACGGAGGGGCCGTTGAAGTTTGCGCTTTCAAACAGCACCATCGCCGTGTCGCCGACGATCTCGCTGTTCTCGCCGCCCATCACGCCCGCGACGCCCACGGGCTTGTCGGTGTCGCAGATGCACAGCATGTTCGGCGTGAGCTTGCGCTCCGTTCTGTCAAGCGTGCGTATGACCTCGCCCTCGCGCGCGGTGCGGATGTGTATCTCGCCGTTGTTGACACAGGCGAAGTCGAACGCGTGCATCGGCTGGCCGTACTCCAGCATGACGTAGTTCGTGATATCGACGATATTGTTTATCGGGCGCATACCGGCGTTGCGGATACGCTCGCGCATCCATTCGGGGCTGGGGGCGATCTTTACGTTCTTGACCATGCGCGCGGTATAGCGCGGACAGAGCGCGGCGTCCTCAATGACGACCTTTGCAAGCTCGTTTATGTCGCCGCCGGCCTTGGCCTGTACCACCGGCTCATGCAGCGTCAGCTTCTTGCCGAAGGTGACGGCGGCCTCGCGCGCAAGGCCGATCATGCACAGGCAGTCGGGGCGGTTGGGCGTGATCTCAAACTCGACCACGTGGTCGTCCATGCCGACGAGCGCGCCTATATCGTCGCCGGGGCGGCAGTCCTCGTGCAGCACGAATATGCCGTCGGGAATGCAGTGGGGGAACTCCTCCTGCTTGGCGTGCAGGTCGGCAAGCGTGCATATGAGCCCCGTCTTGGTGTCATAGGCGACCATGTCGCCCTCGTGCACGTTCTGGCAGCTGCATATCGTGTCGCACACGCGGGAGCCTGTGTCAAGCTCGCACTTCCACTGGTTGACGCCATAGGCCTCCACGCTCGTCACCTCAGCCGCTATCACGCTGCCGAAGATGGCCTCGCCGCTGCTGATGTCGGCGGGGATGGACGGCGCGTCGGGGTCGAGCGCGTGGTAGTCGCCAAGTATGGCGGCGGCCTTTATCTCGCCGTAGGGGTAGTCGTGCGTGGTGAGCTGCAGCTCCTTGAGGGAGCACAGCATACCGTCGGATTCAACGCCGCGCAGCTTGCCGCGGGTTATCTTCACGCCGCCGGGCAGCACGGAATTGTGCAGCGCCGCGGGAACCATGTCGCCCTCGTGCACGTTCCACGCGCCGGTGCATATCTGCACGGGCGCCTCCGCGCCGACGTCTATCTGCGTCACCAGCATGTGGTCGGAATTCGGGTGCTTCGTGATGGAAAGGATCCTGCCCACCTTGACGTTCTTGATGCTCTTGCTCAGATCCTCGGTTATCTCCACCTTCGAGCCGGAGACAGTCATCGCCTCGCCGAAGGTGCGGTCGTCATACTGATCTATCGGAAGATCAACAAACTCGTTGAGCCATTTTCTTGAAAGTAACATTTATCTTGCCCTCCTAATCAAAACTGCTCGAGGAAACGGGTATCGTTTTCAAATATAAGGCGCATGTCGTTTATCTTGTATTCGCCCAGCGCCAGACGCTCCAGCCCCATGCCGAAGGCCCAGCCGGAGTAAACGTCCGGGTCAATGCCGCAGCCTGCAAGCACCTTCGGGTGCACCATGCCCGCGCCGAGGACCTCTATCCAGCCCTCGCCCTTGCACGTCGGGCAGCCCTTGCCGCCGCACTTGTGGCACTGTATGTCCAGCTCACAGCTCGGCTCGGTGAAGGGAAAGTGGTGCGGGCGGAAGCGTGTGACGGTGCCCTTGCCGTATATCTTCTCCACAACGAGGTTCAGCGTCGCCTTAAGGTCGGACATGGTCACGCCCTTGTCCACGACAAGACCCTCTATCTGGTGGAACATGGGGGAGTGCGTGGCGTCCACCTCGTCCTTGCGGTAAACGCGGCCGGGGGCCAGCACGCGGATAGGCAGCGGGCGCGTCTCCATGGCGTGCACCTGCATGTTGGACGTCTGCGTGCGCAGCAGCACACGGTTGTCCTCGGTGAAATAGAAGGTGTCCGTCCACTCGCGGGAGGGGTGCCCCTCGTCGATGTTGAGCTTCGTGAAGTTATAATCGGCAAGCTCCACCTCGGGGCCGTCCAGTATCTCAAAGCCCATGCCGATGAATATGTCCTTTATCTGGTCAAGCACGTTGTACATCGGGTGCTTGTGCCCCATTTTGTGCGCCTCGCCCGGCAGCGTCACGTCCACGGCCTCGCTCTCGAGCTTCAGCTCCATCAGCTTCTCGTTCAGCGCGCTTCTGCGCTCGTCCAGCGCCTGCTCAATGTCGGCGCGAAGCTGGTTTGCAAGCTGGCCCATGGCGGGGCGCTCCTCCGCGGAGAGCTTGCCCATCTGGCGCAGTATCGCCGTCAGCTCGCCCTTCTTGCCGAGGTACTTCACGCGCAGCGCTTCAAGCAGCTCAACGTTGTCGCACTCGCGTATCGCTTTGATGGAGGCGTCTCTCAGCCCCTGCATAAGTTCTCTCATTTCGGTCACTCCTAATCAAAAAAATAAGCTTCCATCCCAAAATATAAGGGACGAAAGCACAACTTCCGCGGTACCACCCAAATTCGGCAAACATGCCGCACTTGCCGGGCCTGTAACGCAGCCCGCGCGCCGGTGATTGGCCGGATGCTCCCGGGCGAACCAAGCGCCGCGCCCAAGGAGGCTTGCAGCCGGCGGCCCCCACTCTCTGATGGGCGGTGAAACGCTATTTTCCCGTTCACAGCAAACATAAAGATATCATACTTTTTCCCGTATTGCAAGAGATATTTTCCGCTTTTTGCGTGAAAACGCGTTTGACTATTGCCGCCGCGGTGATTATAATGGGTCATGGCGCATATGGTGTGGTACAAGTATTTATGAAACGGAGACTGCACCATGAAAAAATTGTACATGCCGCTCATGCCGCTGCTTCTCGGGGCCGCCCTCATGCTTTCCGCCTGCGGAGGCGGCGCGGCGCGCGCCGGGTTTGAAAGCTTTGCCGAGGACCTCTCCGCACAGGATGAGCTTCACTTCACGTCACAGCTCCGCGCCGAGTATGACGACAGATGCGTCGAGTTCACTCTGGACTATGCCGCGGACAGCGGCGGCTGCACTGTCACGGTCGTTTCGCCGCAGATAATCAAGGGCGTTTCCGCGCATATCACGGCGGGGGAGACGGCGCTTGAATATGACGGCGTGGCGCTGGATACCGGCGCGCTGGACGATTTCGGCCTATCGCCGATGTCCGCGCTGCCGCTGCTGGTGGACGCGATGCGCACGGGCTACCTTGACAGCGCGTGGGAGGAAAACGGCGAGCTTGCCGCTGTACTCATCCCATCCGACGGGCTGAGTGTTGAGGTGCATCTGGATAAGTACAGCAAAACGCCGCTGTATGCGGAGATATCCTCCGCCGGGCGCGTGCGCGTCACGGCGCAGATAAGCGGCTGGAACGCCTGACGCAATAGATATACATACTACAGAGGGATAAAGACATATGAACGACCTGCAAAAGAGAACCTGGGCGGAGGTCAGCCTTGAAAACCTGCGCCATAACTATATGGCCATCCGCGCCGCGCTTCCGGCCGGGTGCCGCTTCCTCGGCATCGTCAAGGCCGACGCTTACGGCCACGGCGCGCCCGCCGTGGCGCGCCTGCTTGAGTCCGCGGGCGCGGACTATCTTGCCGTGTCCTGCCTTGATGAAGCACTGGAGCTTCGCGCGGGCGGCATAAAAATGCCGATCCTCATCCTCGGCCACACTCCGCATGAATATACCGCCGCGCTCATTGAAAACGGCATCACCCAGACCGTCACCTGCCTTGCCAAGGCGCTTGAATACTCCGCCGCGGCGGAAAAGCTTGGCCGCACGCTGAAAATACATATCAAGCTCGACACCGGCATGTCCCGCCTCGGCTTTCTGGTGGACGGCGCGCATTTTGACGAGGGTGTGGATAATATCATCCGCTCCTGCACCCTGCCGGGACTTGAGGCAGAGGGAATATACACTCACTTCGCCGTGTCCGACGAGCCGGGCGCGGATAATGAGGCGTATACGCGCGCGCAGTTCGCGCTCTTCTGCCGCGTGACGGAGGAGATAGAGCGCCGCGCCGGGATAGGCTTTGCTATACGCCACTGCGCCAACAGCGGCGCCGTCGTGAATTATCCGGAGATGGCGCTGGACATGGTGCGCCCCGGCCTTCTGCTCTACGGCTACGGCGACACGTCCGGCCGCCTTGGCCTTGTGCCGTGTATGCGCCTTGTCACTACCGTCAGCACCATAAAATTCTATGAGCCGGGCACCTCCGTCAGCTACGGGCGACGTTACGTCACCGACAGGCGCACGCGCATGGGCGTGCTGGGAATCGGCTATGCCGACGGCCTGCCGCGGCTCATCTCCAACAAGTGCGCGTTCTATGCGCCAGGCGGCTTCGCGCCGCAGCGCGGCAGCATCTGCATGGACATGTGCATGGTAGATCTCACGCAGCTCCCGCAGGCCGACGTCGGCAGCGAGGTGGAGATCTTCGGCCGCCGCAGCGATATATACAGGCTCTCCGCCGCCGCGCAGACCATCCCGTATGAGCTTCTGTGCGCCGTGTCCAAGCGCGTCCCGCGCGTGTATAAGGATTTCTGAGACTGTCGAAAAAACCTGCGGTTTTTTCCGACAAAAAGATTACAGTCTGCCGCGCGCATAATTTGCCCGCCGGGGGCGGGCAAATTCCACACTGGCAGACTGAGAAGTGTTTTCTCTCACGCACATGTCGCGAGAGAAAACAGTTAAAAATCTTTTTGCCGCCTGTGGGCGGCAAACTCTGCGAGGCTTTTTGACATTAACATACTCAGGGAGAGGCCATTCTGGCCTCTCCATTTTATGTCCGTATCACCCAACCTGGTGGTTGGTGCCGACGGTGAAATATACGCCGTTGCCGAAGCAGTAGTTGGACATGTCGATGTACATCGGCGCGCCGCTCTGGTCGCCGTCGAAGAAAACGGTCAGATACGGCATATCGGCCACGTCTATAAGCGGCATATCGCCGGACGGCGCTTCGGTGTCATAGCCGTAGAAGCTGTCCTCCGTTCCGCCGAGGGTGTAGCCTGAGAAGCCCCAGTACTCCGCCAGCAGCGTGCAGAAGCGGCCAACGGTGATGCCGCCGGGGATGATATCGTCGTAATTGTCGAAATAGGCGTAGTTCTCGCCCCATTCATAATCTAACGGCGCGTCGCTGGTATCCGGCATGGGCGGCGTGGCATACGGCGCATCGTCCGCATCCGGCCGCGCCTCGATGGTTAGCTTCGTTATCTTCCCCGTGGCGGTGTCCACATCCAGATTGAAGAAATACTTTTCCCCGTGTGCCGAGATGTTGTAGCGGTGCTTGAATATCCGCCCGTACCAGTAATCATTGGTCGCCTCCTCCGGCAGCTCCAGCACGCGGTACGTCTCCTCCGGCAGTGTGACCTCCGGCGCGAGTATCCCCATGTCCTTCATCCGGCCGACCTCCTGCCGCGCCACGCTCCACGCCTGCTCCGGGCTGTTGACGAAGCGGCCCACCGCGTACCCGCAGGCCGTCAGCAGCAGGGCCATCGCCGCGGCCAGCAGCACCGTGCGCAGCGTCCGCCGCGCGCCGCGCCTTTTCCGCGCGGGGATATACCCCATGCTCTCCAGCGCCGCCTGCACATTTTCCGGCGCAATGCCGCCAAATGCGTCCATAAAATCGAAAGCGTTCATATGTATCCCTCCTCGCTCAGATATGTCCTCAGCCGATCGCGGCTGCGCATAAGCGAGCTTTTGACCCGGCTCTCGCTCACGCCGCGGCGCTTCGCTATCTCCGCAATGGGCGCGCCCAGCCAGTACCGGCACACAAAAAAGCTCCTGTCGGCCTCCTTCAGCCCGTCCAGAAAACGGTCTATCGCCGCGGCAAGCGCGCGCGCCTCCACATTGGCCTCCACCGTGCCGGGCGCCGCAAGGCAGTCGGCAAGCTCGTCTATCGCCGCGCTCATCTCGCCGCCGCCGCGCTTTGCGGCGGTGTTTTCGCGCAGCCTGTCTATGCTGAGCCGCCGCGTCACAGCGGCCAGAAACGCCGCGAAGCGCGCGGGCCGCTGTGTGGGGATGCTCTGCCAGACGGCCATATACGCGTCGCTGACGCATTCCTCCCCGTCACGCGCATCGCCGAGTATGTTCCCGGCAAGCCTGCGGCACATGCGCCCGTATTTCTTGTCCGTCTCGTCTATCGCGTCGCCGCTTCGCTGCCAGAACAGCTCTATTATCTTTGTGTCGTCCATTAAGCCGCCTCCTTTGTTCCGTGTTCATCTCTTATGTCGTATTTTACACGCCGCGCGTCGCGTTTGAAAGCATGAAAATTTCCGCGCTGCGGGAAAAATTTGCGCCGCCTTCACGCACTTTGAATTATTTTTGTCAAAAATGCTTGCAATATGTCCGGCGTTCTGTTATACTCATGTTAAGAAAGCGTTAAGTAATTGACGTCTTGCGCTAAAATCATGTAAAGGAGTATGAAGATGGAACCTGCCGGAATATTTATATTAGTTCTTTTTGGCGGTATGCTGCTCTACATCGTCGTTTCCAAGGTCAAGGATGCGAAGAATAAGAAGAACGGCGCGGTTGAGGTCAGCACTGAAGAGAAAACAGAACAGTAAGGGCCAAAGGTCAAGGGACTGCGCAGACGTGTTGAGAGGGTCTGCGCAGTTCCTTTTTTCTGCCCTTGATCGACAAGGACAAATAAATAATATCCGCCCGGCCATGATATCACGATATCGCGGCCGGGCGGCTTGCTGTATATTCAGTTTTCTGCTTCGGGCGGGATATCGCCGACGCCGTTGAGGACAATGCGCGGGCGGTAGGGGAACTTCTTTATGTCTGCGTGCGACGTCACGCCGGACAGCACCAGCACCGTGTCAAGGCCGGTCTCGATACCGGCGACCATGTCCGTGTCCATCCTGTCGCCGATCATGGCGGCCTCCTCCGAGTGCACGCCGAGGATACGCAGACCCGTGCGCATCATCAGGGGGTTCGGCTTGCCGACGAAGTACGCCGTCTGCCCCGTGGCCATCTCTATCGGCGCTATCATCGCGCGGCAGGCGGGGATAATGCCCTCCTCCGACGGGCCTGTCAGGTCGCTGTTCGTGCCGATGAGCTTTGCGCCGCGCATCACGAGGCGCACTGCCTTCAGGATGTTCTCGTAATTATAATTGTTGCCCTCGCCGATGATGACATAGTCGGGGTCAACGTCGTTCATGGTGATGCCCACGTCGTGCAGCGCCATGATAAGCCCCGCCCCGCCTATCACATAGGCCGAGCTACCGGGGGCCTGCTTGCTGATGAACTTTGCCGTGGCAAGCGCGCTGGTGTAAAAATGCCTTTCGTCCACGTCCAGCCCCATGCGCTTGAGCTTCTGCTGAAGCTCCTTCGGGGAGCGCTCAGACGAGTTCGTCAGGAAGAGGAAGTGCTTCTTCTCCCTGTACAGCCAATCGACGAATTCCTTCACGCCGGGCAGAAGCCTGTTGCCGTGATAGATAACGCCGTCCATATCGCAGATAAAGCCTTTTTTGCTTCTCAGTTCTTCCATATCAGGTTCTCTTTCGCATTAAAATATAATGTGCGGGGTGATCGTATGGGTATGGTTTGATTATATAGTATAGTTCCGCGGAAAGCAAGACCCGCGCGCCGCCGTGAACGCGAAAAAGCTTCTCAGCCGGGGAGGGATACGCTTACCGTCGTGCCCTTGCCCGGCTCGCTTTTCAGGGCGATGCTGCCGTTGAGATACTGCACGGCGTGCTTGACTATGGAAAGCCCCAGCCCCGTGCCGCCGGACGCCTTGGAGTGGCTCTTGTCCACGCGGTAGAAGCGCTCAAATATGCGCTGCTGGTGCTCTGGCGCGATGCCTATGCCCGTGTCGGCGACGGTCACGACGGCGCCTGCGCCCTCGCGCGCCACGCTCACGTCCACACGCCCGCCCTCGCGGTTATACTTTATGGCGTTGTCGCAGAGGTTGAAGATTATCTCATATGTCAGCCGCTGCACGCCGGGTATGCGCGTGCTTTCGCCCGTCAGCGTCAGGGTGACGTCCTTTGCCGCGGCGGCGGACTGCAAGCTCTTCACGGCCTCCGCTGCCTGCGTGTAGACGTCCACCTCCTCCGTCGGAAGCGCGCCGCCCTCGTCAAGCTGCGAAAGGCGGATGATATCGTCTATCAGCGTGACAAGGCGCGCGGCCTCCGCGTGGATGTGCCCGGCGAAGCGCGGCAGATCCGCCGGCTTCACCATCCCGTTTTCTATAAGCTCTGCGCTGCCGATTATCCCCTGAAGCGGGGTCTTGAGTTCGTGCGAGACGTTCGCCGTGAACTCGCGGCGGCTGCGCTCGGCATACTCCTGCTCCGTCACGTCGAAGGCGAGGATGACGGTGCCGCCTGCCTCTATGCGGCTTATGTCGAACTGATACTCCCTCCCGGCGCGCTCCATGCGCATTTCGCTGTGCCCGCCCGACTGCGCGCGCTCTATTGCAGTGCTCATTTCATGGCTGCGCTCAACGGTCAGAAAGTCCGCGCCCGCGCACGGGGTCTGCGCGCTGAATATGGCCGCGGCTGCCGGGTTCATGCTGAGGATGCAGCCCTTCGCGTCGAGAAGCACCAGCCCCTCGCGCATGCTGCCCGTGACCTGGGCGAATTCCTCCGTCCTGCGGCTGAGCGTCTGCATCTGCGCGTCTATCTCGCGCCGCTGGCTGCTGATGCGTTTCAGAAGCGGCGTCAGCTCGTCATATACGTCGTTTTCAAGCGGGTGGTCGAGATCCAGCGTGTTCAGCGGCTCCACTATGCGCCGCGACAGGCGCTTTGCAACAAAGCCCGAAAGCACCAGCGCGCACAGCAGCACCGCAAGCACCGGCTGCACCATGCCCAGTGCCAGCACGCCCACTGTCTGCCGGCTGACGGAGATGCGCAGCACCGTTCCGTCGGAAAGGCGTCTGGCAAGATATATCGTCTTTTGCAGCAGCGTCGTGGAATAGCGCGTGCTCTCGCCCGAGCCGGTTTCCAGCGCCTCGGCGACCTCTTCTCTCTGCGCGTGGTTTTCAAGGCTGTCCGCGTCGCGGCGGCTGTCGTATTTCACGCCGCCGTCCGCGCCTATCCACGTCAGGCGGAAGTCGCCCGCGGGCAGCTTTTCAAGATAGGCCGCGCCCATATCCTCTACCGCGGCGGAGGCCAGCGCAAGCTGGCTTGAAAGCTCCTGCTTTTCCACCGCGCCGAAGTATTCATACAGCGCGCCCATTATCACCGCGGCGCTTGCGAACAGCGCGACCGCCGCTGCCAGCACTATCGAGCGGAATATTTTCCCCGTCATGTTCCGGCCTCCAGTCTGTAGCCCACACTGCGCACCGTCTCTATCATGCCGCCGCAGCGGCCCAGCTTCTGGCGTAGCGTGCGTATGTGCATATCGACCGTGCGCGTTTCTCCGCAGTAGTCCATGCCCCATATGTCGTTGAAAAGCTGGTCGCGCGTGAAGGCGACACCGGGGTGGGCAAGAAAGAGCCGCAGCAGCTCGAACTCCTTATATGTCAGCGCCACGCGCTGTCCGTCCGCCGTGACTGTGCGTTCGTCAAGGTTCAGCGTCACGCCACCGGCCGACAGCGTCCGCCCCGCGCTCTCCGGCCTGCACCGGCGCAGCACGGCCTTCACGCAGGATACAAGCTCCATCACGCCGAAGGGCTTGGCCAGATAATAGTCCGCCCCGAGATCCAGCCCCTGTATCTTGTCGTACTCCGCCCCGCGCGCCGTCGCCATCACCACGGCGATGCTTCTGTATTCCGGCGCGGCCTTCATCCGCCGCAGCAGCTCCATCCCGTCAATGCCGGGCAGCATCACGTCCAGCACTACAAGCTCCGGCTGCTCCTCCTTGAGCGCCTCCCAGAAGGCCGCGCCGTCGTCGAAGCCGCGCGATTCAAAGCCGGTGGATTCCAGCGCGTATACCTCTATGTCGCGTATGCTGGCGTCGTCCTCAACGCACCAGATCATTTGTGATCCTCCTTATGCACGCCGGTTATGGAGAATATGACCCACTCGGCGATGTTCGTGGCGTGGTCGCCGATGCGCTCAAAGTACTTGGCGATCATCAGGATGTCCAGCGCGTACTCGCCGTCGCCGGGATTGCGCGCGATGCTGCCGATGAGCTTTTTCTTGACGCTGTCAAAGTAATCGTCCACAATGTCGTCATCCGCGATGACCTTCTCCGCAAGGGCGATGTCGTGCTTGACATATGCGTCCACGCTCTCCGTCACCATCTGTATGACGGCCTTCGCCATTTCGCGCATCAGCGTGTCGTTCTCGCTGGTGTGCCCGTCGATAAAGCTTATTATCTCCGCGATGTCCTCCGCCTGGTCGCCTATGCGCTCCATGTCGGTTATCATTTTCAGCGCCGCGGATATCTGCCGCAGGTCGCGCGCCACGGGCTGCTGCTGCAAGAGGAGCTTCAGGCACATGGACTCTATCGTGCGCTCCTTCTGGTCTATCTCCGTGTCCAGCGGGGCGACCTTGGCCGCGAGAGTCTTGTCCAGCTCCGTCAGCGCCTTTGAGGACAGCGCGATCACTTCCTCGCACAGCGCGCCCATTTCTATCAGCTCTCTGTTCAAAAGCGCAAGCTGCTCGTCAAATTTGCTTCTCATCTTAACCGAACCTCCCCGTGATGTAGTCCTCTGTCCTCTTATCCTCCGGCTGGGAGAATATCCTCTCCGTCTCGCCGTGCTCCACCAGCTCGCCCAACAGGAAGAACGCCGTGTAGTCGGATATGCGCACGGCCTGCTGCATGTTGTGCGTCACGATCACGATGGTGTAGCGCTCCTTCAATGTGGAGGCAAGCTCCTCTATCTTTGAGGTGGATATCGGGTCCAGCGCGCTCGTCGGCTCGTCCATTAGCAGCACCTCCGGCTCGACGGCCAGCGCCCGCGCGATGCAAAGCCGCTGCTGCTGTCCGCCGGAAAGGCCCAGCGCGTTCTTTTTCAGCCTGTCCTTCACCTCGTCCCATATCGCCGCGCCGCGCAGTGCGCGCTCCACTATCTCGTCCAGCATGGCCTTGCCCTTTATGCCGTGCGTGCGCGGGCCGTAGGCGATGTTGTCATATATGCTCATTGGGAAGGGGTTCGGCTTCTGGAACACCATGCCTATCTCGCGCCGCAGCGCGCTCACGTCCGTGCCGGGGGCGAATATGTCGCTGTCCTTATAGCGCACCTCGCCCGTTATCTTCACGTCGGGGATAAGGTCGTTCATGCGGTTCAGGGTTTTCAGAAAGGTGGACTTGCCGCAGCCGGAGGGGCCTATCAGCGCCGTGATGCTCCTCTCCGGGATGTTTATGCTTATGTCAGTCAGCGCCTGATGGCTTCCGTACCACAGGCTCAGGTCCTTCACGCTTATTATGCTGCTCATTTTTGAAGAGCCTCCGTCTCAAAATTTCCTCAAAGGCCAGCCCGTACCAGTGGCTGGGCTGCCGCCGGGCGGTCTCCTGCACGCACTCGTCGCAGAACTCCGCCGCGTTGTAAAACGCCTCCGCCATGCCCATGCCGGAAAGCGCCCCGCCGCACAAGGCCGAGGTGAACACATCCCCCGTGCCGTGCAGCTCAATGTCCAGATACGGCCTGAAAAACTCCGCCCTCTCGCCGTCAAGCCGGGCGGAATAGCCCACGCCGCCGCCGCGCCGCACGCCCGTGACAATCGCGTTTTTCGCGTCCAGCCGTGCAAGCAGCGCCTCCGCGGGGCTGTCCATATTTAACCCCGTCAGCAGCGCGGCCTCCGTGCGGTTGGGGGTGATCACATCCGCAAGGCGGCACAGCGCACGCATGTGCGCCACAAAATCATCCGAAAAGCAGCCGTACAGCGCCCCGTCGTCGCCCAGCACGGGGTCAACGATGATAAGGCAGCCGTCTCCGCCGAAGTCGCGGATAAACTGCGCGGATATCTCCATCTGCTCTATCGAGCTGAAAAAACCGGTGTATATGCAGTCGAATTTTACATTCAGGCGCTTCCAGTGCGCGATGAATTCCCGCATTTCCTGCGTCATGTCGCGCATCACATATTCGCCGAAGCCGCCCGTGTGCGTGGAAAGCACCGCCGTCGGCAGGGCGACGGCCTCCGCGCCGAAGGCCGAGATTATAGGCAGCGCCACGCTCAGCGAGCACTTGCCTATACAGGACAGGTCGTTTATCAGCGCCGCGCGCTTCATTCCCGTCCCGTTTATGTCAGTCATAAGCTGTTCTTCCTCTTGAAGTATTTCTCAACAAACAGCGTGGCAAGATTTATCAGCAGCGCAAGCAGCATCAGTATCGCCGCGATGGCAAAGGCGACGTCAAATTCGCCCTGCTCCTTGGCGTATACGTACAGCGCCACCGTCAGCGTCGCCCCGGCGCTTGACAGCCCCTCAAACAGGCCGTTGAGCGCGTGCGCGAAGCCCGCTGTGAAAAGCAGCGCCGCCGATTCGCCCAGAATGCGGCCCACCGCGAGTATGCAGCCCGTCACGACGCCGTCTATGCAGCCGGGGAGGACGACAGTGCGTATAACGCGCCATTTCCCGGCACCCAGCCCGAACGCGCCCTCTCTGTAGCTCTGCGGCACGGTTTTCAGACTCTCCTGCGTCGTGCGCATGATTGTTGGCAGATTCATTATAACAAGCGTCAATGCGCCTGCCAAGAGGGAAGTTTGCATTCCGAGGAACTGGCAGAAAAACAGCATACCCACAAGGCCGTATATTATAGAAGGAATGCCGGACAGCGTCTCTGCGGCGTATTCTATCGCGGCCACGAGACGGCGGCTGCGGGCGTACTCCGTCAGGTATATCGCCGCGCCCACGCCCAGAGGAAGAACTATCACCAGCGAGGCCAGCACGATATACAGCGTGTTCAGTATGTCCGGCAGGATGCCTATGCTTCCGGAGAGGTAGCTGGGCTTTGTGGACAGCAGCGTCCATGTCACGTGCGGCAGACCCTTTATCAGCACATAGGCTATCAGAAATATCACCAGCGCCGCGCTCAGCGCCGCCGCGACGCCCATCAGCACGCGCATGAGGATAATGTACGCCTTCCGCCTTGAAGAAATGGATTTATCCATGCGTCAGCCCTCCTTGCTGCGCTTGAGAAAGAAATTCAGCAGCGCGTTTATCAGCATTATAAAAAGGAACAGCACCAGTGCGATGGAGAACAGCGCCTGCCGCTGCATGCCGCTGGAGTAGCTCATCTCGCTCGCCACGGCGGTCGTGAGGAAGCGCACGCTTTCAAACAGCTTCGGCATGTTCGGCACGTTGCCGGACACCATCATCACGGCCATGGCCTCGCCTATGGCGCGCCCCACGCCCAGCACGACGGCCGCGGCAATGCCGCTTTTCGCCGCCGGAACGGACACGCGGAAATACGTCTCCACCGGCGTCGCCCCAAGGGCGAGAGAGGCGTCCTCATACTCCCGCGGCACGGCCTCCAGCGCCGTCATCGATACCTTCACTATACTCGGCAGTATCATCACCGCCAGCACGATCATCGCCGCCAGCAGGCTTGCCCCGTCGGGCACGGAGAACACCTTACGTATGCCCGGCACGAGTATCAGCATACCCACAAGGCCGTATACAACGGACGGAATGCCCGCCAGCAGGCTTATCGCCGCGCTCAGCACGGTCTTTATCTGCCGCGGGGCGAGCTTCGCAAGGTACACCGCCGTCAGAAAGCCGACCGGCACGCCGATGAGCATCGCGCCCGCCGTGCCGTAAACGCTTGTCAGGATGAACGGCAGAATGCCGTACTGCGGCTGTGCCGCCGTGGACGCCCACACGCGGCCGAACAGAAAGCGCCCCAGCCCTATCTCCCTTATCGCGGGAATGCCGGAGATAACGAGGTATACCGTTATCAGCAGCACGCAGCCCACCGTCATAAGGCCGAGTACGAGGAATATGCCGTGTATTATGCTTTCAAAAAGCCGGGCTTTGTTTTTCATCAGCTTCACCTTTTCCGCACGCAAGGGTAAGGCGATGCTGCACCGCCTTACCCTGCGTTATATTTTGTCCGGTCATCCGTTCACCGCGACCGCACCGGCTGCCGCGATTATCGGGGCGGCCTCCGCGGAGGTGGCGTAGTCGAAGAAAGCCTGCGCGGCGGGGGAGAGCTCCGTGCCGTCCTTCGTCACAAGCACGAAGGGGCGCTGCACGACGTAGCTGCCGTTCTTCACGCTGTCCTCGGTCGCCTGCACGCCGCCCACGGTCAGCGCCTTCACGCTGTCCTTAAGCGCCGCCAGAGAGGCGTAGCCGATGGCATCGGGGTTGGTCGCCACGGTGGTGATCACGTCGCCTGTGCTCGTCAGCTCCTGACGGTACTGGCACGCATCCTTCGTCCCAGTGATGGACTCGAAGCCGTCTCTCGTGCCGCTTCCGGCCTCGCGGCCGATGAGCACTATCTCCGCGTCATTGCCGCCGACGTCCTTCCAGTTGGTGATCTCGCCGGTGTATATCTTGGCGATGGTGTCAAGGTCGAGGTCGTTCACGGGGTTTGCGGGGTTGACGATGATCGCAATGCCGTCGAGAGCCAGCACGGTCTCCTTCAGGCCGCCGGCCTTTTCCTCATCCTTCAGCGCGCGGCTGGAAAGGCCGATGTCGCAGCGGCCTTCGCTCACTGCCGTGATGCCGGAGCCTGAGCCGGTGGGGTTGTAGGTGAAGGTCACGTCCTTGTTTGCTTCCATGAAGAATTCGCCCAGCGCGCCGATGACCTTCTCCATCGAGGTCGAGCCGTCCGTGGCCACGGTGCCGCTCAGCGCCGCATCCGCTGCGGGGGCTTCTGCCGCCGGTGTTGCCGCCGTGTCCGCCGCCGGGGCGGAGGCCGCGCCGCAGCCTGCGAACAGCGCCAGCGCCAGCGCCATTACTGCGGAAAGTATCACGCATATTGTCTTTTTCATACTATTCTCCTTTTTCATATCCATTGCGTTTCATGTTTACAAGTTTACAAGTCAAGTCAACCGAGGGTGTTTTCCCTGACTACGCTTATAATGATACGCACGCATTGTAAAATGAAAAAGAAAGCCAATGTAAAATACACGTAAAAAAACTTGGTCATTTTGCCGGGGAACGGGGGCCTCACCGGTGCATGGCTCAAAAGTTCCGGAATCCGCGCAAATCCCTACATTCTTTAACAGGTAAAATCGCTATTTCGTTGCGGTAAAAATCACGAGGTTCGGCAAAATGCAAATTTACACAATAATGCCGGAATATCGAAATAAAATTGTGCAAAATTTACCCCATATTGCTATTGACAAATAAAATCCGCGGTGCTATTATCACAGCATACTTGGAAAGGAGATACGAAGTAAAGCTATGAAGCTCATCCGCAGTATTGCAAATTGGTTTTATTATTACTATTACTTTTACTTTACCGAAGTAATAGCGATTTGTGATGCACACAAACGGATTTTTGCTTAAGCGGTGCTTTGGATCTCATTCCGGGCATACAAACTGTGCTGAAAGCTCGCCGTGTGGACCACAAGTCCATACGGCTTTTTGTTTTGCGCTCGTATGGGCCTGATGTGTTCCAGCCTGCCGCTTCCGCCGGTTTGAAAAAGTTCTTTCGGAAATTTAATGGAGGAAACAGAAATGAAAAACAAACGCTCTCTTGCCACCGTTGTCACCACAATAGTTCTTGTGATCGCAATGTGTCTCTCCCTCGCCGCCTGCGGCTCTTCCGCCGCGCCCGCGGCGACTGCCGCCCCGGCTGAAGCCGCGGACAGCTCCGCTGCTGCAACCGATACTTCCGCAACTGACGCTTCCGACAAGGTATTCAACATCGGCGTGTGCCAGCTCGTCCAGCATGAGGCGCTCGACGCCGCCACGCAGGGCTTCATCGACACGCTGACGGAAAAGCTCGGCGCGGACAAGGTGAATTTTGACGTTCAGGTCGCCGCCGGTGACAGCGCCACGTGCAGCACCATCGTCAACTCCTTCGTCTCCAAGAAGTATGACCTCATCCTTGCCAACGCAACTGCCGCGCTCCAAGCGGCGTACAACGCCACCTCTGATATCCCCGTCCTCGGCACCTCCATCACGGAGTACGGCGTGGCTCTCGGCATTGACGACTTCTCCGGCACCGTCGGCGGCAACGTCTCCGGCACGTCCGACCTCGCCCCGCTTACCGAGCAGGCGGATATGATCCTTGATCTCTTCCCCGATGCAAAGACCGTCGGCCTGCTCTACTGCTCTGCTGAACCCAACTCCGAGTACCAGGTCAAGGTCGTTGAGGAATACCTCACCGAAAAGGGCATCGACTGCACCCGCTTCTCCTTTGCCGACTCCAATGACGTTGCGTCCGTGACCACCAAGGCCGCCGCCGACAGCGACGTTATCTACATCCCCACCGATAACACCGCCGCCTCCTGCACCGAGACCATCGGTAACATCGTCCTTGCCGCAAAGACACCTGTCATCGCCGGTGAGGCCGGCCTCTGCCGCGGCTGCGGCGTTGCAACGCTCTCCATCAGCTACTACGACCTCGGCTGCAAGACCGGCGAGATGGCCGCGCAGATCCTTCTCGGCGAGGCGGACGTTTCCGAAATGCCCATCGCCTATGCCGACGCCTCCAAGCAGTACAACCCCGCCGTGTGTGAGGAGCTTGGCGTGACCGTTCCGGAAGGCTACGAGGCGCTCAGCTGATACCCCTCTCCGAAAAGAGAAATAAAAAAGGTCAGGTGTGAATAAATGCTTATTGATTTGCTCGGCGCGCTGCCCGGCGCTGTTGCCCAGGGACTGATATGGGGCGTTATGGCCGTCGGCGTATACATTACATATAAGATACTGGACATTGCGGATCTCACCGTGGACGGCAGCATCTGCACCGGCGCGGCCGTGTGCACCATGATGATGCTCGCGGGGCAGAACCCGTGGGCCGCAATGCTGTGCGCGGTGCTGGCCGGAGTCGCCGCCGGTGCGGTCACAGGCTTGCTTCACATCAAATTGGGTATTCCCGCCATTCTCGCGGGAATACTCACGCAGATGATCCTCTGGTCCGCCAACCTCAAGATCCTCGGCAAGGCGAATCAGGCGTTGTCTGCGCGCTCCAATCCCGTCATCCTCTCGCAGATGAACATCCCCTCCGCGCTCATCGTGCTTGCGATGGTCGCCGCCGTGCTCATCGCGCTGCTCTACGTGTTCTTCGGCACGGAGATCGGCTGCGGCATCCGCGCCACCGGCTGCAACAGCGTCATGAGCCGCGCGCAGGGCATCAATACCGACACCGCAAAGCTCATCGGCCTTGCCATTTCCAACGGCATCGTGGCGCTCTCCGGCGCGCTGCTGTGCCAGTATCAGGGCTACACCGATATCAACATGGGCCGCGGCGCGGTCGTGATAGGGCTTGCCGCTGTCGTCATCGGCGAGGCCATAGTCAGCCGCCTTTCCCAGAACTTCGCTGTGCGCCTCGCGGGCGTTGTCGTCGGCGCGGTCGTGTATTACCTCGTGTACCAGACCATTATTTTCGTCGGCTTCGACACAGATATGCTCAAGATGTTCTCCGCGATAGTCGTCGCGGCCTTCCTCGGCATACCGTACCTCAAGAAAAAGCACAGCGTCTCCAGAGGAGGTAAGAATCATGCTTGAAATGCGCCATGTAACAAAGGTTTTCAACCGCGGCTCCGTGGATGAAAAGGTCGCGCTGAACGACCTGTCGCTCACGCTGAACGACGGGGATTTCGTCACCGTCATCGGCGGCAACGGCGCGGGCAAAAGCACCATGCAGAACGCCATCTGCGGCACGTGGCAGCCCGATTCCGGACAGATCATCCTTGACGGTATCGACGTCACCGCCCTGCCGGAGCATAAGCGCGCAAAGTATCTCGGCCGTGTGTATCAGGACCCCATGACCGGCACCGCCGCCGGGATGCAGATAGAGGAAAACCTCGCCCTGGCGGCGCGCCGCGGCAAGCGCCGCACGCTGCGCCCCATGATAACCAAGACCGAGCGCGAGGATTATAAAAATCTGCTGGCGGAGCTTGGGCTGGGGCTTGAATCCCGCCTTTCCGCCAAGGTCGGCACGCTCTCCGGCGGCCAGCGTCAGGCGCTCACGCTGCTTATGGCGACGCTGCAAAGCCCGAAGCTCCTCCTTCTGGACGAGCATACCGCCGCCCTCGACCCCAAGACCGCCGCGCGCGTCATGGAGCTGACTGAGAAGATCGTCACCGAGACGAAGCTCACCACGCTTATGATAACCCACAATATGCGTGACGCCATTCATTACGGCAACCGCCTCATCATGCTGCATGAGGGGCGCGTCATCCTCGACATCTCCGGCGAGGAGAAGGAAAAGCTGACCGTGGCGGAGCTGCTTGAAATGTTCTCCAAGGCCAGCGGCAACGAGTTTGCCGACGACCGCGCGATCCTCGCCTGACGGGGGAATAAAACGAAATATGCATTGCCAAAGCCGCGGGCATCTGCCCGCGGCTTTGAAGTTATAAGAAATCTGGTATTATATTTTTGCTCCGAATTGATACTTGAATATATCCAGCCGCGGCGCTACACTACAGAAAACAAACGGAGGTGCAGCATGAAACACGAAAAACTCATCAAGCTTGTCCTCGCGGCGCTCTTCGCCGCGCTTACCTGCGTCGCAACGATGCTCATACACATTCCCATGCCCGCCACGAACGGCTATATAAACCTTGGCGACGGTATGGTGCTGCTCGGCGCGTTCCTGCTCGGCCCGGTCTACGGCATGGCCGCAGGCGGCCTCGGCTCCATGATGGCCGACGTGCTTCTCGGCTATGCGGCGTATGCGCCCGGCACGCTCGTCATAAAGGGGCTCACGGCGCTGTGCGCGGCGCTGGTGCTGCGCGCGATGCACGGCAAGATGACCGGCCTTGCCGCGGGCGCGGTCCTCGGCGAGATAGTCATGGTGCTTGGCTACTTCGCGTATGAGGGGCTTGCCCTCGGCTACGGCGCGGCCGCCGCGGCCAGCATCCCCGGCAACGCCATTCAGGGCGCGGCGGGTGTTGTTGTCGGCATCCTTGCCTATAAGGCGCTTAGCGCTGTGCCCGCAGTACGCAGAATGGTCTGAGGAGGGTGAGCATAATGTACGAAGAAATAACAAAGCAGGCGCATGACGCCGTTGTTGAGCTTATAGACGTCGCCGCCCTTAAGGCGGGCGACCTTCTTGTGGTGGGCTGCTCCTCCAGCGAGGTGGTGGGGGAGCGCATCGGCAAAGGCTCCAGCATGGAGGCGGCGCAGGCCGTCTTTGCCGGAATATACCCCGTGCTGAAGGAGCGCGGCATATACCTCGCCGCGCAGTGCTGTGAGCACCTCAACCGTGCGCTCATACTTGAGACCGCGGCTGCGGAGAAGTTTGGCTATGAGATAGTCAACGTCCGGCCGTGGGCGCACGCGGGCGGCTCCTTCGCCACCACAGTGTGGGAAAACCTTGACGCCCCAGCCGCGGTGGAGCATATCCGCGCAAGGGCCGGCATGGACATCGGCGACACGCTCATCGGTATGCATCTGAAGGAAGTTGCTGTGCCCGTGCGCCTCGGCGTGAAGAAGATAGGCATGGCCTCGCTCGTCTGCGCGCGCACGCGCCCCCGCTTCATCGGCGGCGAACGCGCACGCTATCAGGAAGAGCTTAAATAAGGCCGAAAAATAGCGCAAAAATCCCTGTGGCTTATGACCACAGGGATTTTTGCGAGACTGTCAAAGAATCCATGCTGCAAGGTAAAGAGACAGAGCAGCAGGGGAGCTTGAGGGGGCGAGGCCCGCCTCAAATTGGATAAACCGCCGCAGAAAGGCTTGATACATCAAGGCTTTCGGGCGAAGCGGCATTTTGAACGCTTTCAAAATGCCCGGCGGATAAGCGCGGTCAAAAAAGTCAAAGACTTTTTTGACAAGCTGACAAAAATCCCTGTGGCGTATATGAACCACAGGGATTTTTGCTGTTCGCTCACAGCGCGTTGTACCACTCGTCGGAAACCGGCTCGCACCATTCGTTGCTGCAATCGCTTCCGGGAACCTCCACCGCGATGTGGCTGAACCAGCTGCCGGCCTTTGCGCCGTGCCAGTGCTTCACATTCGCCGGTATGGTCACCACCATTCCCGGCGTCAGGGAGATGGCCTCCTTGCCCTCCTCCTGATACCAGCCCTCGCCGTCAACGCAGATGAGTATCTGCCCGCCGCCGGAGGACGCGTGATGGATGTGCCAGTTGTTGCGGCAGCCCGGCTCGAAGGTCACGTTCGCAAGGAACACAGTCTCTCCCGGCACGGTCAGCGGCTTGAGATAGCTGCTGCCGGTAAAATACTTCGCGTATGCCGTGTTCGGCTCACCAAGGCCGAAGATGCCGCCGTGCGCCTCCGCGTCTCCGTCGGCGTAGACCTCCTTCGCCATGCGGAAAGCCGCCCACGCGTTCGGCCACCCGGCGTAGAAGGCGAGGTGGGTGAGTATCTCCGCCATTTCGTTCTTTGTTATTCCGTTGGCCTTCGCCGTCGTCAGATGGTACTTCAGCGAGGAATCGGTTATGCCCTTGCTTATGAGCGCCGTCAGCGTCACGACGGAGCGCATTTTCAGCGAAAGCATACCCTCGCGTGACCAGACCTCTCCGAAGAGAACGTCGTCGTTCAGCTCCGCAAATTTCGGGGCGAAGTCGTTCAGTGCGTCCCTGCCTGCCGTCTGCTTTACCATGTTGTTTTTACCTCCTGTCAGCCAAGAAATTTTATAAAGAACTCTTCCATTTTGTCAAACGGTATTATATCCGTCCTGTCGTACAGATCCGTGTGCACCGCGCCGGGGATGATGTAAAGCTCCTTGTTGCCGCCTGTGAACTTCGCAAAAGCGTCGCGGCTGAAATAGCACGAATGCGCCTTTTCCCCGTGTATCATCAGCACAGCGGAGCGTATCTCGCTGCTGTAGGCGAGTATGCGCGCGTTCATGAACGACAGCGAGGACGTGACGTTCCACCCCTCGTTTGAGTTGAGCGAGCGCTTGTGGTACCCGCGCGCGGTCTTGTAATAGTCGTGATAATCCTTCACGAAGAAGGGCGCGTCCTCCGGCACGGAATCGACCACGCCGCCCGCGCGCTTATAGCTGCCCGCGCGGAAGTCCTCCGTGCGCTGGGCGTTGAGGGCGCAGCGCGCCTCAAAACGCGCCTGTTCATTGTCGGCCGCGTCAAAATACCCGTTCGCCGTCACGCGCGTCATGTCGTACATCGTCGATGTCACTGTTGCCTTGATGCGCGTGTCTATCGCCGCCGCGTTCAGCGCCATGCCGCCCCAGCCGCATATGCCGATTATGCCGATGCGCTGCGGGTCAACATTCTCCTGTACGGACAGAAAGTCCACCGCCGCCTGAAAGTCCTCCGTGTTTATGTCCGGCGACGCTACATATCTCGGCTGACCGCCGCTCTCGCCGGTGAAGGACGGGTCGAAGGCCAGCGTCAGAAAGCCGCGCTCCGCCATCGTCTGCGCGTACAGGCCGGAGGCCTGTTCCTTCACCGCGCCGAACGGGCCGCTCACCGCGATAGCGGAAAGCCTGCCGGTGTACTCCGACGGCTCGCACATATCCGCCGCCAGCGTGATGCCGAAGCGGTTGCGGAAGGTCACCTTGCGGTGCTTCACGTTGCCGCTCTCGGGAAAGGTCTTGTCCCATTCTTCGGTCAAAATAAGCTTCTCGTCCATAATATCTCCTCCATGCGCCTGTTGACAGCGCTTTATTACTGTGATACTATGACTGTAGCACATAAAGCTGACTTTAGGTCAAGATGCAAAATAAAAAATTTTTGTTAACAGGAGCACGCCCATGTATTATACGATAGGCCAGGTCGCCGAGATGTTCAATATGCCCATTTCCACGCTGCGCTATTATGATAAGGAGGGGCTTTTTCCAAATCTGGCGCGTACCTCCGGCATCCGCCGCTTTGGGGAGCGCGAGCTTGAAGCCCTGCGCGTCATCGAATGCCTCAAGCGCTCCGGCCTTGAGATAAAGGATATCAAGCAGTTCATGCAGTGGTGCGGCGAGGGCAGCAGCACCTATCCCCAGCGGCGCGAGCTGTTCCTGCGCCAGAAGCAGACGGTCGAGGCCGAGATCGCCCGCATGGAAAAGACGCTGGACATGCTCAATTTCAAATGCTGGTATTATGAGCAGGCGATGAAGGACGGCAATGAGGACGCGCTGCATGAAATGATCCCGAATAAGCTTCCCGGCGATATACAGGCGCTTTATGACCGCGCCCACGCCTGACGCCGCGCGCCGTCACAGCTTGCAGTGATAGCGCGGCTTGCCGCGGCTCTTCCTGCCGTACTCGATGGCCTCCGCCGGGCAATAGCATATGCACGCCATGCAGTGCGTGCAGTTTCCCTGCCATACAGGCCGGCCGGAGACGAGCCTGATGTCGTTCAGCGGGCACAGCCTTTCGCATTTCCCGCAGCCGATGCACCCATCCCCAACGGTGAATGCGCGGTCATTCACGAACAGCGGGTAGAACGCCGCGTTCACCGGGCCGCTCATCAGCCGGTCGTATAAATTGCGCCGCGGCGCAGGGAAGGGGAGACCCTCCGTGATCAGTCCCGCCGCGCGGTCTATCAGCGGCCCGGCCTTTTCCGTGATGCGCTTCGCCTCCGTGTCATCGGGCGCGTCGAACATCGCAATGTAGTTTTCCGGCATGACTATCTGCGCCGTTCCCATGTATGTGAAGCCCTTGGCCGCGCACAGCGCGCGGTTGTATTTTGCCGCGTCGCCTATCTCGCTGCCGCAGTCCATCACGAACCACACCCTATCCGCCCCGGAAAACTCCACGGCGCTTATCCAATCCCTAACGATGCGCGGTATGCGCCACGCGTATGTCGGCGTGACAAATACAAGTCTCTCCCGGCAGGATACGGCGGACGTGTCGCCGGTTTTTATCCTGTCGTTGATGCATAGAAGCTCGTCGCCCGTGTGTGCGGCGAGCTTTTCCGCGATATAGCGGCTGTTGCCCGTGCCGGTAAAATAGAGTATCATGCGCGGAACCTCCTCTTGACAAGTAAATGGTGAAAATTACAGTATATGATGGGCTGCGCTTTAGGAGTACGCATATCTGGCACATATCCTTGCACCCTTATTATCCTCTCAGCTTTTTCAGCGCCGTTTTGTCCGCGCTGCTTATCGCTGGCAGCATATTTCTCTGACCAGCGCGCACCAGTCCTCCAGATGCACTCCGAGAAGCTCATCGTGCCGCATATCCAGTTCGTGAATGACGGGGTTTTTGAAGTATTTGTTGTATCTCTCCAGATATTTTTCGCCCATCTTCTTCGCGTAGAATACATGTATTTCCGTCTCCCCGTTGTCTATATGCTCGGGAAGCGGGGTGATAAGATCAGAACGGAACTGGTTTTTAAGGCTCTCCTTCGTGATAAAGCTCATATCGTATTTATCCCTGCCGGTCATTGCCACAAAGGCGCGGTTATATGGGTCGGGGTCGTCCATCTGCTTTTTGAAGCGCTTCTGCATCAGCCGGGAGCTGTATCTCCCTGTGTGTATGAAGCTGTATGTTGCCTTTACCATTATCCCGGTCAGTATGTCTGCCTTGAGCTTCCCGGCCTGATCCATGTCGGAGCTTCCTATGATACCGTATTGAATGTGGACTCTGTGCCTTGCCGTAAGGTGTGCCACGAACGTTCCGCCCAGAGAGCAGCCGTAGGCGGCGCAGATCCTGCCGCCGTAGTTGTCGATTATGTATTGCTCTATTTTCTCAAGCTCGTCCTCAACGCTGGCGTAGCTCTCCGTGTCCTCCTCGTCAAAACCGGTGTACGCGACGGCCGCGACGAGAAATGTCTTTTTAAGCTCGTCTATGACGCCACCGAAGTTGCCCTTCCAGTAGCACATCGTTCCCGGAAACAGCATTATCACGGGCTTCCCTTTATCCCCGGATTCATGCACGGTCATTTTTTGCTCCACCTGTTCGCTATGTTGTCATATAAATTAAGTATAGCACACCGGGCGGATAATAAAAAGCACGTTCTGCAAAATAAGGGGGCGGAGACGCACGCCTCATTTCACCACGTCAGCGACATTTCCGCAAGCTCATGTGCGCCATATAAAAACCGCAGCCCCATCGCCGGTTCACCGGCGATGGGGCTGCATTCAAATGCTCATCATATTACAGGTGCTGGTCGCGCTCGATCTTGTCATAAAACTTGTTGAGGACCGTCTGCATGACGGAGGTGAGCTTCATGTCAAGATTGAAGAAGTACACGATGAAGGTGACGGCGAAGAAGCCAAGACCTATCGCGCCGAGCTTTGCCAGCAGCTTGCCGAGTTTTTTCCGGAACATCTTATTTCCTCCTTACCAGGACTTGTCATCCTTGAGATTTTCAAGACTCGGGTCAACAGGCTCCTCCTGCATGACGGTGCGCATGTAGTTGTTCACCTGATCGCGCACGCCCTGACGGGAGATCACGCGCGGGTCGAACAGGTCGTGCGAGACCCAAACAAGGTGGATGCCGTACTCGCGTGCGCGCTCCTCGAACATGCCGTGCATACCGTCCAGCGCCTTGCAGCTCATGTGCTCCCAGAGGATGACCATGTCTGCGTTGAGCTCCCTGCAGTACTCCCACAGCTCGTCCAGCAGCACCTTGTACCCGCCGTGAGTGCGGTTGCGCATTATCATGTTCTCGGTCAGCCACGCCATGTCGTAGTATGCCTGCTCGCGGTTTTCCGGGGTGTCCTCGGTGACAAGCTCCTTCGTGGAGACCATGGACAGCATGTCCGTCAGCGGCACTATGCCCCAGCAGTTGAGCAGCCACACGAGGAAGTCCATGTAGAAGTGCGACTGCACGCCCCAGATTATAGCACGATGGCGGTACTCGTTCGCGGCCATCTTCTTTTTCCTGTATGCGCGCTCCGCCAGCTTCGTTATCTTGCGGTCCACATCCTCGAAGGCCTTGACCTTGCCGCAGATGGCCATATAGTTCGTCTCGGTGTACAGCGCGAGGTTGGAGCCGAACACCTGCGGATAGTCCGTCTTGTTCATTTCAAGCCACTCGAGGCGGCACTTCGTCGCGTAATTGACGCGTTTGGCGCACTCGAAGTATGCGTTCCAATCCCACTTCTCGCCGGTGTGCTCTTCAATGAAGGCAATCGCGTTCTTTATCTCCTGCGCGGCGTAGTCCTGTACGTCATCCTCGCGGTGACGCAGCGGCGCGGCAAGCTGGAACACGGGGATGCCGTCCTCAAGCTCAAGGCGCTTGGAAATGACGCCGTTGCCCAGAAGAGAGCCGTCGCAGGTGGTGTTGCACTGGACGGCGCAGGCGCCCAGCACGGGCGCATCGTCGTCGATGGACACGCCGGCCTCGGCCTCGGGCATGGGGCAGACGTCGCCCGCAAGGCCGTATTCCTGCGCGACGTCAATGTAATGCTCCGCCGCGTGCTGATTGAGAAGCACCGAAACATAGGTGGACGGCGTCTCGCGGCTGAGGCCCTTCAGCGTCGGGAAGCCCATCATCACGGCCGTCATCTCGTTTTCATCGACGAGCACGACCTTGTCGGAAAACGCCTTGTCATTGCCGATGCGCCTGTCGCCGCGGAAGAGGCTGTCAAGCAGCTTCGCCACGTCCTCGATTATCAGATCCTGTTCCAGATGGCAGATGCGCAGATGCTCTCCGCGCAGACCCTGCGTGTGGCGGTCCACCATCATCGGCACGGCGAGATAGTTCGCCATCCAGCGGTAGCGGAACATGGCCTTGATGTTCCTCGGCTTTGAAACCATCTTCGCCATGGTTATCCAGTTGTGCAGCCACCGTGAGTAATCATAGAGCGTGTCCACCACGCCGCGCCATTCGCGGCGGTTCCTGACCTTGCCCTCGGTGTAGAATCTGCCGAAATTCTCGCAGCCTATCCTTTTGTTGCTCATCATTTGTCCCCTCCCTGGATTTTCTTGATCTCAATGCTCTCGACAAAGGCCTGCACGCGTGTGCGCATCTGGCCGGAGGACGAGATGTTGTACGGGCGGTCCACAGACAGCACGGGATAGCCGTAATCGTCGTGCAGGATGTGCGAACCCATCATGCGCTCGTAAGCCCACGGGTCGCAGAACTTTATCTGCTGATAGATGATGCCGTCCGCGCCGTATTCCTTCGCAAGCGCGTTGACGTATTCGCGCCGGCCGTTCATCTTGGCGGTGTTCATATAGCGGGGGCACTGGCCGCGGTACATATACTGGCGGCATATCTGTGTCAGCGCGTCCTCATCGTCGTTCAGCTCTATCGGGTCTCTTCCAGGGAAGGAGCCATAGCAGAACCTGTCCGCGCAGACGTATGCGCCGGTGTCCTCAATGAGCTTTATGAAGCCGCAGTCGTCCACCTCTGAGCCGACTACCAGCACACGCGCGCGGTAGGGCTTCTCGTCCGGCTCGCGGGTCTTAAGCTCCTCAAGCGTCTCCTCAAGCTTGTCGATTATCAGGTATTTGGGCGCGGCATAGGTCGCCAGCGTTATAACGTGGAACTCATAGCCCGTTATGCACGGCTTGTCGCCCTTGCGGAATTCGCCGATGGCGCGGATAAGCTCGCAGACGCGGTTGTGCTCCGCGACGGCCTGCCGTATCGCCTTGGCGGAGATGTCGATGCCGTAATGCTCATGCAGAGGCTTGAGTATGTGGTTTCTGCACTGGAGGGTGTAGAGGTTCAGGCCGTTGTCGTCGGCCTTCATGGGTATCTCCATATACTCGAAGAAGAACTTCTCCTTATCCTTGCCCAGGGCATTGAGAAGCTCCATGTTCTCCACGGCGCGGTTCATCATCGTGCAGCCGTCCGGCATTATCAGGCAGTCGGCAAAGTTGTAGCCGCCCTCGATCGTGCGCTCAAGCAGGGCGCGGCTGTACTCGCACAGAAAGCTTGTCATGTAATAGGTCGCCATTTCCATGGAACCCGTGCGCGGTGCGCGCAGGCGCGTGGAAAACGCGCCCGGCAGATTCAGCAGCGGCTCGGGGGTGTTCTCGCAGACGTAGGCCACGCAGACCTTCCCCTCGCTCTGCGCCTGTAGGATAAGCTCATTCTGCGCCTCCTGCAGGAGGTTTTCAAAATAGAGCAGATGCTTGAGATCTTTCATATTTCTTCTCCAATCGCCGGAAGCATCGGCCCCCGGCACTAGAATGCGGCCGCAAAAAAAGACCGTCATTATTTTAACACTCTCAGGAGTATTTATTATTTGCCGGAAAGCTGCTTCTTGATTATCTTTACCTGACGCTTCGCGGCGTAGGGGCCGATGGCCTTGAACTTGTCCTCCGCGGGTATCATCTTGCTGTTCTGCGGACGGTTGCGCTTGAGGTGTATCGCGTCGAACTCGCACTTCGTCGTGCAGATGCCGCAGCCGATGCACTTGTTCGGGTCAACGACGCTGCGCCCGCAGCTCAGGCAGCGGGAGGCCTCTGCCTTTATCTGCTCCTCGGTGAAGGTCACGCGCTCGTCGCACATGGTCAGGACCTTCTTCCCGTCAATGGCGGCCTCGGCGCGCGCGGGCTTTTTCAGCTTCTCCACGGGCAGCGTGATGTTCTCCTTGTCAAGCTCCTTGAACTCGCGCAGGTTGCGGTGGATGGTCAGCGTCTGTCCGGCGTTGACGTAGCGGTGGATGGACACCGCGCCCTCGCGGCCGCTGGCGATCGCGTCGATGGTGTACTTCGGGCCGGTCGCGCAGTCGCCGCCGGTGAACACATCCGCCTCCGCGGTCTGGAAGGTCACGCCGTCGTGCGCGATAAGGCGGCCGTCGGGCGTCTCTGCGGCGGTACCGGCGAGCACCGCGCCGTATTCGGACCTCTGGCTGATGGCGACCAGAACGTTGGCGCAGGGAACGGTGATGGTCTCGTTCTCGTCGTATACGGGGGCGAATCTGCCGCTTGCATCCCGCACGGACACGCAACGCATCAGCTCTATTCCCGTGACCTTGCCGTCCTCGCCGAGGATGGCCTTGGGCGCCCAGGAGTTGTTGATGACGACGCCGTCTGCGATGCCTGCGTTCTTCTCGTCGGGAACGGTGGGCATTTCCTCGTCCTTTTCAAGGCAGTACATGCTGACGCTTCCGCCGGTCAGGCGCTTCGCGGCGCGCGCCACGTCGATGGCCGCGTTGCCGCCGCCGATGACGACCACGTCGCCGGTGAGCTTCTTCGTCGCCCCACTGTTGACGGCGCGCAGGAAGTCAAGCCCGCCCAGAACACCCTTGAGCTCCTCGCCGGGGATGTTCAGCCTTGCGGCCTTCTGCAGGCCGACCGCCACGTAGAAGGCCTTGAAGCCCTCCTCGCGGAGCTGCTGTATGGTCACGTCCTTGCCGACCTCTACGCCGCAGCGGAACTCGACGCCCATCTCGCGCAGCACGTCTATCTCGGACTTTACGATGTCCTTGCCGACGCGGAAGCTGGGAATGCCGTTGACGAGCATACCGCCGGGGGCGGCTTCCTTCTCGAATACGACCGGGCTGTAACCCTCGATAGCGAGGAAGTACGCGCAGGACATGCCCGCGGGGCCCGCGCCGATTATGGCGATCTTCTGGTCAAACTTCTCATGCGTGCAGGAGTTCATCGGCGGCACATAGCGGTGCTCGGCCTTCATGTCCTGCTCGGCGATGAACTTCTTTATCTCGTCTATGGCGAGCGGCTGATCCACGCTGCCGCGGGTGCACGCGTCCTCGCAGTACTTGCGGCAGATGCTTCCGCACACGGCGGGGAAGGGGTTGTCCTTCTTGATGAGCTTCAGCGCGTCGGCATAGCGCCCGTCTGCGGCCATCTTGATATAGCCCTGAATGGCGATGTGCGCCGGGCACGCGACCTTGCATGGCGCGGTGCCGGTGGGCCATGTCTGGATGGAGCCGTTCTCGTTCCTGTAGTTCTTGTTCCTGTGATCCTCGCCCCACTTCGTGTCGTCGGGCAGCTCATGGCGCGGGTACTGCACGGGGCCTTCCTTCGTGCACAGCTTCTGTCCAAGGCGGACGGCGCCCGCCGGGCAGGTCTCCACGCACTTGCCGCAGGCCACGCACTTTTCGGGGTCAGTCTCCGCGGTGTAGGCGGAGGCGGAGAGATTCGGCGTGTTGAAAAGCTGGGAGGTGCGCAGCGCGTTGCACACGCCGACGGCGCAGTTGCATATGCCGAATATCTTGTTCTCGCCGTCGATATTGGTTATCTGGTGGACGTAGCCCTTGTCCTCGGCCTTCTGGAGTATCTCCATGGCCTCTTCATAGGTGATGTCGCGGCCGTGGTTGGTCTCGCGGCAGTAGTCGGCGAAGTCGCCCACGCCGATGCACCATTCGCCCTCGACATCGCCGGAGCCTTCGCCCCTGATGCGCTGCTGCTTGCGGCAGGAGCATACGGACACGCCGATGTGCCCCTCGTATTTTTTCAGCCAGTGGCTGAGATGCTCTATCGGCAGGGATTTGCTCTCCGTGGGGATGGCCTTTTCCACGGGGATGACGTGCATTCCTATGCCTGCGCCTCCGGGGGGCACCATTTCCGTGATGCCGGCCAGCGGCAGATATGCCATGCGCTCAAAGAAGTCCGCCGTCTCGGGGTACATGTCGGACTGCTCCGGGTTTATCATCATGATCTCCGCGCTGCCGGGGACGAACATGTCCAGAACCCAGCGCTTCTCGTGCCCGGGGTTTTTCCCGTCGAGGTTTTCCCAGTGGAACTCCACAAGGCCGCTTTCGCTGACGGCCTGCATCGCCTTTTCAAGATAGGCCCTGTCAAACTGCGGGTTCTTCTTGGCCAGCTGCTCTATAGTCAGCGGCACGCGCTTTTTCATTGTAAGGCAGATGTCCAGTATGTCGTCGGCCATCTTCTGGTCGTACTTGTGCGCAGTGTATTTCAGCGCGGAGTTGATGCCCAGATATTCCGGAGCGTCAGGGGTGATCTTGTCCTTGCCGAGCAGCACTGTCGCCCGGTCAGTGATCTCTCTGCCGAGCTTTGCGATCTTTTCGTCTTTTGTCATGAGCTTTCCAAGCCTCCTGATAAAATAAAGCGGTGTATGTGTCTGATGTCATTTCCATTGATAAGCCTACTTTTTTTGTTGAAAATAGTCAATAAGTTAACATGCGTTTTAGTATAACTCACAAAAAAACTGCAAAATATTTGCGAACAATATTGTCCGAGAGTTGACATGCACGGACAAATAACGTAAAATGTCCATAAAATCAGAACATCGCCAAAGGGGTGCTTTTCGTGCAGGATTCGGCACACCGGCTCAAGGAGAGCATTGCAAAATGCGCCATAGGGCTGTTCAAGACCGAGGGCTATAATAATGTCAGCGTCAATGAGATATGCGCCGCGGCGCACGTTTCGCGTTCGGTTTTTTATACGGTGTTCAAGGGCAAGCGCAGCATCCTCGACTACGTTGTTGCAAAGCCGCAGCAGAACGACGAGGAAAGCTTCCGCAAATTCGCGGACGCGGAAAATGATTTTGAGCGCATCTGGCAGCTGTTCGACCGCTTCATCACCATCGCGCTCGACTTCGGCCCCCAGCTTACCAGCACGCTTTTCATCATGCAGTTCGATTCGCCCCAGGGCATACGCGACGCTGTCCACGCTCTGGACGATCTCTTCGCCACGCTCGCCAAGAACTGCGCCCGTTCCGGCATTATAGAGACCGAGGAGCCGCCGGAGCTGCTTTCGCATATCGCAACGGATCTGATAATCCATGAGCTGTACGTCTGGTGCAGCCAGAACGGCAACTTCTCCCTGCGTGAGCGCGCCCGGCAGTATTCCGAGGTGGCCTATCATGTCAAGCCGCAGTACCGCATGACCCCCGCCCAGCGCGCGGAGCTGTGAGGTGTCGGATGGAGAATATAGATTTCAGAAAAGATTTGCTCGTTGGGCTCTTTAAGGAGTACTGCGACAAATATGATGAGTTGAACGCAAAGTTTTCTGCCGTTCCAGTCGCAAAATATGAGTACTGTAACGGTGTGAAAGGTGGTGTCTGGAGAGGATATTACCATCCAAGCCCAATAGGTGACATTGTTACAGGCAATGCAAGCCGCGGCCGACGCGTAACGCATCCGAGGAAAGGCTGTCACTACCGATACAGGTACTTATTTGATGAGTACGGGAAGCTGTTTATTGCCGAAGATTACGATGACCAGCCCA